>Ga0222718_10001216_pt1 | contig 25373 bp, 40 predicted proteins | sample C33_27DmetaG_FD_165045 | JGI IMG/M metagenome (GOLD analysis project Ga0222718, IMG submission 165045) | Estuarine water microbial communities from San Francisco Bay, California, United States - C33_27D | ecosystem: Environmental > Aquatic > Marine > Unclassified | place: USA: California...
TGCTATATTTTTCTGAAGATGAAGTAGTCAAAAGAATGTGGAGCGGTGCAGTTGCAAAACAAATTATAAACACAAAAGGAATTAAAACAATACATCATTGTTGTTTTCCTCATTTGCAACCAGAATTAGCAGAATTAACTAATGATTATGTAGAGTTTCATTTAGATTTAGAAAAACATAAAGATTTTGCTCCTGACGGTTCTCACGCAGGAGCAAAAAGTCACTTAAAATTAGCAGAGCTGCTACTCAATATGCTCTAATAAGATTTTACGAGCAGGCTTCGACAAACTCTCTTATCTCTTCCCACTTTTCTTCCTCTTCGTTAAGATTTTCTTTTCTTACGATCGTAGCAACTTTAGTAATTGTTGCAACAGGAATTCCATACTCTTCTTTGATGTCTTTTTTAAGTGCTGAAATTTTATCTCTCATAGCTTCTATTTGAATCATCAAATCAACAATTCTAGAAATTTCTGCTTTTAGTTCAGATTTAAGTGCTGCTTCCATTAGTTCCCTCTATTATTTTAAATGTTTGTCTTACTTTTGCTGGTATTTTCCTAATGAGTTTTTGTCGTAAAAGATCATCTATAATTTGGCCAAATACACCTCTAGCAATCTCAGCTGAGTGTTTAATGTCATTGTTTGCTACATTTTCAATGACAATTTTTTGGTTAATTATATTTAGAGCTGTTACAAGATTAGCAGAACCAATCATTCTACTACCTTTATAATCTCCATCAGGTCTTGGTGACACTAATTCATAAGTGTCATTTTCCCACATCTGTTGTTGCTCATCGTCAAAAACTTCAATGGGCATTCCTTTGAGTATATTATATACTATTTGTATGTGATGTCTTTTCACGGCTCGCTCCCTTCGGTCGCACGCTTCGCGTCATTAATTGGAAATCCAATCATCACGATGTGGGCTTGCATAGAACCAAGCCAAAGCTATTTCGATGCGTTTAGGCGCATCTTTGGCGTCCATCCCGTTAACAAACTCACGTTTGAAGCGTAGCCATGGATTTCGTAGCGTTTTGACAGGTCTGATGAGCGGTATGTCACGCTGATTCCAGTGTATACAGCGTTTTGCGAATGCTGTCTCAGCGTTAAGTGTACGTGTTGTCTCTCCGAGACGACGTTTGAGTGTTTCGTATAGCTCTTTAAAAGCTGTGCTTTTTTCGCTGTCACTGATCTGTGAGATGCAGATTCGCCTTGCGTTTCTTACTAAGTCACGGTAGGCATTTTTTGATACTAGCTTAAAATACATTTATTTACCTCTTATTAATAGCATAGTTTATGTGTATGTGCAATCTGAAAATTAAAAGAATATTAATCATCAAAAAGCGGTTCTAACATTTTAGGTGAACGATAAGTCTTCCCGTCTTTCCAAAAATCTTTTTCATTGTACCATCTGTAACGAGTGTGTTGTTTCCAGAGAGCATTGATTCGTTTAACTGCATCATTATACTCTTCAAAATAGGGAGCATGAACAATGTCTAATCGATTAGCAGCTTCTTCCATCCACTCATGAGTTCTCCAAGGACTCCACCGAGCAATGTTTTCTGCTTCCCAGACAGTTCTTAAAACACTCCAGTCTGAGTATCCAATGCTTGAAAGAATTGATTGTTTTGATTTAGCCATTTTTACTCCTCATAATGTTATATAGTTCTAGTGCAAAGTGTGTATTTTGTTTTATTGTCATGTGGTTAGGAGAAACATTTTCAGTGCATTCTATCTCTTTACCAAACTCAAACAGAGGAGTTTTATAAGTAACTCCTGTAGTAAAATCATAGGTCTGTTCAAAACTCCAACAGTGTACAACCTGTCCTTTATATTGAGATAAAATAGCATGATCAAACCAATAGAGTTCTCTTGATTGCCGTCTCTCTTCGTACTCAGAGTTGTGAAGATACTTATAGTAAAGATAGGCAGCTGTATAAAACCGCTTATCATTTTTGTGTCTATCAGCAAGCATCATTGTTACCACGTTATTTGGGTGATGAACTCGATGAGGCTCTGTCCAACAGAAAACAGTTATATCAGCCTCTTCATTAAATGTTTGAATTGCGTGTTCATGAGCGGTAGCACCTTTACCCCATCCAAGAATCTTGCAGTTTAAACTTTTAGCTAAGATGTTTGTCCAACTTCCTGTTTCATTATTTCCGCAAAAAGAATCTCCACAGAAATTGATCGTTTTAGCCATTTACCACGCCGATATTGTTAAGATGATTGTAATGATCAACAATGTCTATAATATAGCGTGCAGCGAAAAATTCTCCGTGAGTGTCAATGAGTGTTTTATACTCATGTATGATATCAGGAGCGTGTTGAGAAAGAAAGGCGCGAGCCTCAGGAAGCGAAGGTCGTTTGTGCATAGTTTTCCTTATTTGTTATTTAATTAATAATAGTATATTTTTAGGCTGTATGCAACCTAATTAGTGCTTCAGTAAGTTTTTAGTTGCTAAACAAAGTAAAATTGTTTAGAGTATTAGTATGTATATAGACGATAAACAACTAAAATTTGAAATCAAAGAGGTACACTCATCTATTCACGAGCTTGCTAATGATCTTGGTGGCGACATCAGATTTTTACATCAAGAAATCTCTGAATTACGTGAAACAGTTGAAATGCTTCAACAAGATATTAGACAAATAAAGGAACAGATAAATGGCTCATAAACTTGTAGGTTTTGCTCACTCATCTAATTTATTAATAACAGAGTATATTAAAAATCAGTTGTCTGCAATTGAAAATGAGATTGAAGGGCTACAAACAGAGTTTGGAAATGAAAATGATTCAAGACTTAGCACTCATTGTTCTCAGCCAGTTCGTTTGCCTTGTTTAATGTTATTTAAAAATGATACTCATAAAATACACATCAGAGCCAAACTCAGCAATGAGAAAGCAATTCAATGGACAAAACAACACGTTGGATAAATGCCTAAGGCTATTTCATGTATTCCTCATGCTCAACGAATGAGCGCCCACAAATTAGACTATTTTAAAGCAATCAATTTTGCTATCGACTATCCATTCCAAAGCGAAGATGGAAGAGATCCATCACCAGATCATGTATCCCTTACAAAAGAGTGCCAAAAATTAAGTGGTATTAAATGGTGGTTATTCACAAACTGTTGTACCGATTCACTACAAATTTGTTTTAACACTCTGTGTCAGCCAGGAGATACAGTAATAGTGCCTGCCTATGGTTGGAGAGCAGTAGTCAATGCTCCCCGTTTTATGGGTATGAATGTCGTTTATTGTGATATAGATGAAACTGGGAATGTAGATGTAGCACAGTTAAAAGAACTAATTTATAAACATAAACCTCGAGCTGTTTTAATTGTACATAATTTCGGAACTGTAGTGGATGTCAGTCAAATTAGTGCAATAGCACAAGCAAATGAGTGCTATATAATTGAAGATGCAGCTCCTACATTTATGATGGGTGAAGAGTATAGTTACAAACTAGGTTCACACAGCGATGCAGTATGTTATAGTTTTGACTTTACTAAGAGCCCTGGCTGTCTTGGAGCTGGTGGAGGACTCGCTACAAACAATGAAGATTTATACAAAAAATTTAAAACTGTTTGTTCTCACAAAACTGAAAATAATGTTATCGGAACAAAAAGCTATTTAGATACAGTAGCAGCAGCGGTACTACGTGAGGATATGCGTTTAATTAAGCTAAACAACTATAGAAAGCGTAGAGTCGAAATTGCTACTTACTATATGAATAAAATGCCTTATAAAACTCTGCTTGGAGAAAATTACATATTTCATCGATTTATAGTTTTACCAGATAGAAATGAAAAACAAGATCTTTTAAACAAATTGCGTTCACAAAAAATACTAGCAAAATCTGTGTTTGAACCTAATTCATATGATTGTGAGAGAGCAGTTAAATTCTGTGAACAAGCAATTGAACTCCCTTGTCATCAGTTTATTGATATAAATGACTTAAATGAAAGATTACAAAAAATACTATGATCAATTGTTATATGTTAGACGTGCATCTTGCCAACCGATGTAATTTAAATTGTGATGGCTGCAATCATTGGTCAAACTATGGCTTTAAAGAAGTGTTTTCAGCAAAAACACTTGTAGAATGGGCAAAGCCTTGGTCAAAAGTGCTTAAACCTGAAAGAATTAACTTACTAGGAGGAGAGCCTCTACTTAATAAAGAATGTGAATTAATTATTGAAAGCTATAGACAAATGTTTCCTGATTCAACAATTAAGTTATTTACTAATGGATTTCTTTTATCGAAAAACAAATGGCTACAAGAGTGCCTAAGAAAAAATGATTGTGTTTTAATCATTACTTTACACTCAACTGAAAAAAGATATTTAAAAAAATTAAAAAGTGAGTTACAATGTTTAAAACATTGGGGAAATTCAACCCAAAAAATGAAAACATGGTTTAGAACTGTTTTTGACTATGACGGTATAGAAGTAGAAATAAGAGATATGCAAGGTCATTGGTATAAAACATATACAGGAAATGGGTATAATGCTAAACCGTATAAAGATAATAATCAACGACAAAGTTGGGAAAACTGTGTATCAAAACATAGTGTTCAACTTTACAACGGTAAACTACATAAATGTGGTTCTATTACATATTTGAATGATTTTTTAAATAAATATAATCTTATGGAAGATAAAGATTGGAAACCTTACTCTAAATATAAAGGTATAAAATCATCAGCACCGTTAAGCGAGATTAAAGATTTTTTTAAAAAAGAAGATGAATGGATTTGTCAGATGTGTCCATCAAACCCAGACAAAAAACATTCTAAAGAAGTATTCAAGAGATATGAGTACTAAGCTAATAGTATTATTAGCATACTTTTAACCAAAGGGTAAGAATTAATTTATATGCAGTACTTTATAAGAAAGTTAATTTATTTCTGTTTCATTAGTTGATAACCAGATATGTATATATTTGTTAGAAACAATGATGTAAGTAAAGCTTTCCGAATACTTAAAAAGAAGCTTCTAGAAGAAGGAATCTCTAAAGAACTTCGAGAAAGACAACACTTTATCGGAAAAGCAGAAAAAAGAAGACTCGCAGAAAAAGCGGGTAAAAAACGTTGGATTAAAAAAAGAGCTCAACTAGAGCAACAATTTATCCGTGAAGAACGTAATCAATTTAGAAAAAATAAAAACAAAAGAAATCAAAGAAATGTTCAAAGACCAAACCAAGGTACAAATCAGCAAAACAGATCACGTCCATCTGGCAATAAAAATTACAGGAAACCACGTACATAATTTAACTTTTACGCTTGAGGCTTTTATCAAAGCACTCAAACAAGGTCATGTGGTGTATGACAATTTTACCTTGACTGTTCTAAATGATCGTGTTAAGATTTATACAAATGATTATTTTAAACATTATAGATTGTCTTTAGACGAGTGGGAAACAGTTAAAAAACAATTTACAGACGCTTTAAAGTTGCATACTGCTAAATAATTCTCTATAATTAAGTATTAAATATGGAGAGTCACATGAACGCATACAAAGGAACTTTTAAGAAAAAGAACGGAGAAAAACGAGAGATGGTATTCGCTAGAATATGGGATTTACCAGAGCCGTTTTTAAACAAACATGTTCAAGGAGCTGGATCTGAAATGAAATATCCTGACGGCATGGAATTAGTTTGGGATCTAGAAGCAGACAGCTTTAGAGTTTTTAATTGGAAAACACTTGAAGGTAAGACAAAATATTTTAATATAGATAGTGCCTTGTTTGAGATATAGTTGAATACGCAGACTGGACTCGGGGGCGGTACCCGACACCTCCACCAATAAAGAGAATATTATGAGTGATGAAAAGAAAAATGGAATTGTTGTCAAAGACGAGCATAATGAATTTGAACTAGCACTTAGATTTTTAGGAAATGAACTTATAGCTATTAAGATGGCAGCCCACAATTTTAGCGGTAAACTAATTATATATAGTATTCTTCTATTACTTTTTAGTTTTATGCTAATTGAAGTTTTTGAAGTCAATACTTGGCTCTCATAATTATCCAGAGGGGGTGAAATAGGATCGACAGATGAATAAAAACGAATATTTAGAGGCAGGTGCGCAAGCGACCTCAACCGCAAGACTTTAATAAATGCAAACGATAATTTTGCACCTCAGGATATGCCGTTAGCGGCTTAATTCCTATGCGCCTGGAGAGAGCGCGGAAACAGAATCTCTCCGCATTTCAAAGAGGGTTCAATGATTAAAAATACAGACAAATTAGTAATGTTAATGGATGAAATAGCCATTGCAAAAAGTAGACTACAACCACAAGATACAGGTCATATTCATACTTCGATTAATTGGTTACAGCATAGAGTTGAAGAAGTAAAAAAAGAACTAGAAACAGAATATGTTAATATTAATGATCAAAGAGTTAGAGTCAATAGAGGTTTATGGGATGTCGCAGAAAAAGACGGCACTGTAAAAAATGTATAAAACATATCTATTAGGAAATGGTGGCTATGCACAAGAGTGTTTTGAACAATTTGTGTTAGGCGGAGTTATAGAAGACTTTGGTGGTTTTTTAATTTTAAAAAATAATAAACTAGTTTTAATCGATGACGAAGGTGTTAATGATTTTAAATACCAAGACAAGGCGTCTTTTGTTTTAGGAACAGGTCATCGAATTTGGAGAAAGAATTTTTTAAATCATCTATTTAAAATCTACGAACCAGACATAAATCATTTTCCAAATATTGTTGCTAATGAAGCACACTTATCTCAAACTAGTAGATTAGGAATCGGAAACGTATTAAATTGTTTTGCAATGACTAATGCTAATGCAGATATGGGTAATTTTAATTTACTAAATTGTTACTCCTCTGTTCATCACGATGTAAGAATGGGTAATCATAATATTTTTACTACTTACGCTACAGTATTAGGTTATTGTAATATAGGAGATGATAACTGGCTAGGTAACGGAACAACTGTTACATCACGAACCAACATAGGGAACGATAACACTCTAAGTTCTGGAGAACATTTATTTGATGATATGACAAATAGACAATTCTTCAAAGCAGGAGTCATTGTTAATAAACCAAAAAAATGATAGTATTATTTAGAAGCTCTGAAGCAGCTATATCAGCTGGGTCATTGGGAGATGAAACAAAAGAAGGATTACGTTGGAATGGTAAGCATAAACTAGAAATAATTAGAAAATGTTACCTCTCAATTCAGCCTAGTTTAACAAGAGATGATAGAATAATAGTCATTGATGATAGAACCACTGACGATACAATTACGTGGATGAAAGAAAACACAAACGCTGTATTTAATAGATATAAAATAACGCCCTTACCAGAATTAAGAGCTTCTCACCCTTATCCTGCTTATCACCCTGTGTTAGCTAATTCTTGTCCAGACTTAATGGAATTTTTAGTTGATATTTCTGAAAAAAATAAAGATGAATTAATCTATGTGTGTGAAGATGACTATCTTCATATACCTCAAGCAATTGAAGCAATGAAAGCATTTTTTGGAAATAAGTTCGGAGGATTTTACGCTCCACAAGACTATCCTGATCGATATTTATTTGATAGTGATAGAACGTGTAGGTTAGAAGTAACTAACTACGGACACGTAAGAAGTATTCCAAGTGCTACACTAACTATAGCTGCGCTAGGAGCTACCTGGTTGAAATATAAATATGAATTACTTAGGGCAGGAGCTTTTGCAGACGATACTTGGACTTGGAAAGCTTTTAAACAAGTGGGAGCCTACTGTCCAGTGCCTGGTCATGCTACTCATTTACAAGATGGGTGTATTACGCCTCTTATACCTTGGGATACAGTATATGATTCAATCAAAATCTAAAAAAATTTCTTTTATATTAATAAAAAAACTCTTATATGATAAGTTTCAAAGCTATCTAGAGAATGCTCAAAAAACTAATCAATTTACTAACTATGGTTGGGCAGCGAAAGAACTTGAAGAAAGAGCAAGAGATATGCTTAAAATTGATGATTCAAAAGGAATTATTGCTTGTTCAAGTGGTACCTCAGCACTTCATGCAATGCTCTGGGCTATTCAAAGACAGGACGGACCCGCGAGAGTCGGTACGCAAGATTTTACTTTTGCATCTAACTCTTTAGGTCCTGCTGAGGGACCTATTGTTACTGATATGAAACCAAATTGTAATATAGATTTAAATGATCCATATATCCAACAAGCAAAAATTTTAATAGTAACTAATGTTTTCGGTCATTTACAAGATTTTGAATACATATCAAAACATAATTTTCCTTATGTAATATTTGATAATGCTGCTACTCCTTATACTTTCTTTGGAGGAGCTAATAGTTGTAATTATGGTGTAGGATCTTATATATCTTTACATCATACAAAACCAATTGGTTTTGGAGAAGGTGGATTAGCTATAATTGATAAAAGATATGAAGAAAATGTTAGAATTGCAACTAATTTTGGTCTCATTGACGGAGACTTTAATGAACGCAGTGGAAACTATAAAATAAGTGATATTAGCGCTGCAGCAATACTTCAATGGTGGGATCAGTTTGACATTGATGAATTAGCTGCGCAATTTCAAGACAATTATTACAAGTTAAAATATGAACTAAAAGATATTGAAGGAGAAAATTGGGTAAACCATTCTGATGATAATACTTTTTTTCCGAATTGTTATCCATTTTTTCCAGAAAAAGAGATACCGAATAACATTTTGGAAAAGTATGAAATTAAAAAGTACTACAAACCTTTAAGAAATTTTCCAATCTCATCAGCAATGTATGAAAAAATACAATGTTTTGCTCTAACAGAAGGAATTAATTATGGCTAAAAAAATTGCAGTTGTAACTGGTTATGCAGGATTCATAGGCAGTACTTTTACGAAAAAACTTTTAGAAGAAGGATGGTATGTTTATTGTATAGATAGATTTAGTCACGTATCTAATATACCTCAGAGTGATACACTTTTTAGTACGTATAAAGATAGAATGCACATACTCAATGCAGATATTTGTGATTTAGGATGGCTTCCAGAGTGTGATGTAATTTTCAATTTAGCAGCTGAGAGCGATGTTGATATTGGTAACCAAAACGCATTTCATTTTGTTAGGTCAAATATTGATGGAGTAAGAAACTTATTATCGATTATCCAGCAAAGAATAATAATTAGAACTGATAAACCTTTATTTTTTCAAGTTTCAACAGATGAAGTATATGGTGATATACAGGAAGGTTCTTTTTCTGAAAAATCAGAGTTAAACCCTTCTAATCCTTATGCAGCGACTAAAGCATCCGCAGATTTACTAATTCAAAGCTGGGCTAGAACACACGGTTTAGACTATATTATAGCAAGACCCTCAAATAATTATGGTCTTTATCAGTATCCTGAAAAATTAATACCAATATGCTGCAAAAGATTGTCACGAGGTAAAAAAATAAAACTTCATAATGAAGGAACTCCTGTCAGAACCTGGACTCACACAGAAGATACTGCTGAGGCTCTATTAACACTTTATGAAAAGGCAGAAAGAAATAAGATTTATAATATATCTTCAGAGTTTGAACAAACTAATCTTGAAACTGTTACAAAGTTAGTTAATGCTTACTTTTTGGAGAAAATTAACAGACAGGTTCCAGATTTAGAAAACCATTTAGATTTATCTTATACAAGACCTGGTCAAGATGTTAGGTATGCTATAAGTTGCGATCCTTTAAAAAGTCTAGGATGGGAACCAAAAAAAGTTTTTGACGAAGAATTAGTTAAACTAGTTAATCACTACAAAAAGAATTGGTCTTGGTAATGAGAGTTTTTATAACTGGAGTCAGCGGGCTTTTAGGAAGCACTATGGCTAGATTCTTGATAAATCAAGGTCATGAAGTTGTAGGTATAGATAACATGATTGGAGGAGTTGAGACTAATGTACCAGAGTTAGTTACCTACATAAAAGGTGATGTTTTAGATGTAGAACTCATGAAAGAATCTATGAAAGATTGTGAAGTAGTATTTCATACTGCTGCTCTTCCATATGAGGGGTTGAGTGTCTTTTCTCCAATGGTTACTGCAACAAGTATAGTTTCAGGAACATTAGCTACTGCTTCTGCAGCAATTCATAATAAAGTAAGATTGTTTATAAACTGTAGTTCCATGGCTCGTTATGGAAATTTGATACCTCCTTTTACTGAAAATATGACTCCAACGCCTGTTGATCCCTATGGATTAGCAAAATTAAATGCAGAACAACACCTTAGAATTTTGAGCGATCTACATGGTTTATATTATTTAACTGTTGTTCCTCATAACGTAATTGGTATAGGGCAAAGATACTTTGACCCATTCAGAAATGTTGTAGGTATCATGATTAGTAGATGTTTACAAGGTAAACCTATAATAGTTTATGGAGATGGAGAACAAAAAAGATCTTTTTCTAATGTTCTTGATTGTATTAAAGCTATTTATAGAATGATGGAAAGCTCAAGAAAAGATTTATGTGGGCAAGTTTATAATATAGGCCCAGACGACAATGAAATATCAATAAAACAATTAGCCTATAAAATCGGACATTATTGTGAAAAGTATCCTAGCTTACAACACTATCCAGACAGGCCAGCAGAAGTAAAAAATGCTTTTTGTTCAAGTCAAAAAGTTCGAGATGAATGGAATTATAATGCTACTATAACTGTAGAACAAACTATTAATGAAATGGTAAACTGGATAAAACCAAGAGTCAGAGAGTTTGAATATCATTTACCACTAGAATTTGTTACAGATAAAACCCCTAAAACATGGACAGATAAATTAATATGAGTGAACCAGATGGAATTGAATTAGCATTATTACACGCATTAAGATATGAAGAATCAACCATTAAACATGTTGACACACAAAAACGATGGGGTATTAATGAAGAAGAAACTAAAATAATTTTAAAATGGATGAAACTCAGAATGGAAGATATCAAAGGAAGATTAAATGGTTAAAGTAATAGTTCCTTATGTAGATGAACAAGAAATCGTAGAACATAAAAATAGTTTTTGGTATTTAGACGCTCACTATGAACGAGATAAAGCAGGCATCGGATCTGATCTTATGTTTCAAAAAATGTGGAAACAATTTCCAGAGCATGATATTTTTATTCTACACTCTGACATGGGCGCGCATCATGATGGATGGTTTGACGAAGTTTTAAAATATGTAGAAGATTACCCAGAAGCAGGAATGTTTGGTTGTTTATTACTTTACCCTGCTAAAAATGATAAGGGAGAATTTTATGTACAATGTGCTGGAGGAAAATTTACTAACGAAAAGCCTGATCATTATGGAAGTGGATTAATATTAGAAAATAATGCAAGATTTAAAGATGAAATAGAAGTTGATCAAGGTCAGTATGACAAAGTTAGAGAGGTTGCTTGGACAACTTTTGGGGGTTGTTATATCAGAAGATCATTTATCGATTGTGTAGGTGATTTTGACGCACAATATGAATGGACATATAATAGAGATGTTGATTACTGTTTACAAGCAAGAGAGCGTGGACAAAGAATTTACAATATTCCTGTTAGGTTATTTCATCATGAGTCTAGAGATAATAAACGATTAAAAGATGAAAATAAATTACAAATGGAGATGAGAAACCTCAAAAGACTCCAGACGAAATGGGCAAATTCAAACTTTTACAAAACGCTGGACAGAGAGATAAAAAATGGATAAAGTATTTATATCAAAGAGTGAATTAGCAAAATTACTACATACACAAAAGCAAAACGGTGGACCGTTTTTAACTGCCTTTTGTATGGTTTGGCTTTTAAATAGCTTATTATTTTTTGTTTTACCCATGATAGTATTTGGAATATTATTATTAATATTATATATCCCATTTTACTTTATCGATAAGATTATAACTGAAAGGAAAAAGAATGATCAATTATAGCGGAAAGATGTCAGAATCTTTTTGTAAAACTGCTTTAAAAATGGCAGACAATGAAAGAGGCAAACCTACTGATATAGAAAGAAATAAAATACACGGTTTATCCACGGTTCGAACTAGATGTTTAATTAGTAATCTTTGTGCTAAAGCAAACACTAATTACCTTGAAATTGGAGTGTATAAAGGATCAACAATTATAGCTGCCTTGTTTGATAACTTAACTACAAAAGCAGTTGGAGTTGAGCACTTTCTGTACGATGAAAGAGAAGCAGATAAATGGGCTCCTGAAGGTTTTATATGGGATAATATGAAATCACAACTTGAAGCTAATTTAAGTATTTATAGAACAAAAGAACGACTTAATAGAGATAACTTTACTTTAATTGAAAAACCCTTTCAAGATGTTGATTGGGCGAAGCAACCAAAATTCGATGTGGTGCATTTTGATGTAGCACCAGTAAATGAGCAAGTGTATGATGATTTTTTCTCACTAGTATTACCTTCTTTAGCAACGGAGTCTGTGGTCATATTTACACAACAATCTAACTCTTCTTTTGCAGATTTATTGAATAGTGCGTTATTAAAACACTCAGATAAAGTTACAGAAAGATTCAAGGAATATAGAATATCTAATAGCATGAGCGATTCTTATAAATATTTTAGTGGAATTGCGATGGTAGGGTTGAAACGTAAAATAGGTATTAAACCTGCAACTACAACTGTAAAGATGAAAGCGAATACATGATTAAAAAAAGTGCAATTAGTTTAATATCATACGATGCTAATAGGTTTTTAGTTGATAGTATTAAACAGTACTATAATTATGTTGATGAAATAATTCTAGGAATAGACAAAGACAGAATTACATGGAGTGGAAATACTTTTGAAATAGATGAAGATTCATTATGGAAAGAGTTAAGTAATGTTGATGGAGATTCTAAAATAACAATTATAGAAGAGGATTTTCATCAATCTAAAATAGCTATTGAAAACGACAATTATGAAAGAAACTTTTTAAAACAAGAAGCAAGTAATGACTGGATAGTTAGTATAGATGCTGACGAAATGTTAGTTAATGCAAAAGATTTTTTCTATAACTACTTACCTATAGTTGAAAAATACAATAAAGATAAAGATATATTATTAACTTGGGCAACTCCTTATAAAATATTAACAGACGATGATAATGTTAGCATAGCACTGATCATAGCGGATGAAGATGGATCACCTTTTTTTGGTGAGACACAAGGATTTATGACTTCCAAAGAAAGTACTTTTACTTATGCAAGGTGGACTGATAAATCTGCTCAAGGAGATAACAGATTACGGTCTCCATTAGTAGCATTACACTGGAGTTTATGTAGACCTGCAAATGAGCTTGAACAAAAAATAAAAAATATTGGGCACTCAGATTTAGTAGAAAAAGATCCTTTTTACAAAATATGGAAAGAAGTTGATCTTTCTAATTATAAAGAAATGCGTAACTTTAAAACTTCTGGATTAGGATCTGCACAGTGGCCAAAACTTGAAGCAGTGCCACTAAATCATTTAGAAAACTATATAAAAAACTATTTACAGAAGGCTTACTAATGAAAATTGAATTTATTGGAAAATTTTATGATAATCACTCACTAACCATTATAAATCGTAATATTGTAACGAGATTAAGTAAAAAATTTGATGTCTATATTACCCCATTAGATAAGTATGATTCACAATATAAAATCTCTACTGAACTTGTTAAAAACTTAAAAAAATTAGAAACAAAAGACTTAGGAGAATCAAATCCTGATATTCAAATCAGACACTCTTATCCACCCATTTGGAACTGGCCTGTAGGAGATAAAACAAAAGTTATTTTTATTCAACCTTGGGAATATCCTAAAGTTCCGTTTGAATGGCAATACAAGTTTGAAACTTTTGCAGATGCACTGATTATTCCAAGTAACTATGTTAAACAGGTATTTTTAGATGGTGGACTGAACCCAGCAAAAGCATTTGTTGTTCCTAACGGGTTTAATTCAGAAATATATAATACAGATAAATCTGATATAAAACCTATGTTTGATATTAATCCAGATAGATTTAATTTTGTATTTGTTGGAAACTCTCAATGGAGAAAAGGTTTAGATCTTCTCATTAATGCTTGGCATAAGTGTTTTAAAAAATATGATAAGTGTACATTAATAATTAAAGATAATCCACAAATTTATGGAAAAAATAATATTCTCAATGAGATTATAAAAATGCAATACAAAACAGAATGTGCTGAGGTTATTTATATAGACCAAAATTTAAGTGAGGATGAAATGGCTAATCTTTACAAGATGTCAAATGTGCTAGTGCATCCTTATAGAGCAGAAGGCTTTGCTATGCACGTGCAAGAAGCTATGGCTTGTGGTTGTTTACCTGTAGTTCCTACTGGAGGGCCTACTGATGATTTTGTTCCTGAAGAACTAGGATTAAAAATACCTACTGTCCCTCAAACTGTAAGAATCAATGATGACCAAGTATTTGCTATGAAACCAGGAGATGCAATGACCAGAATGAGCACTCATACATTTATAAATGAACCGTCTGGACAACACTTAGAACAAGTGCTAAAGTATATATATCTTCACCACAATAAAAAAGATTTATATTCTAAACTAGAAGCAATTACAATTAAAAATAATTGGGATCATGTGGCGGATATATATGAAGGAGTTATAAATGAAGTCCAATACAGAGAAGGAACAGCTAGATTTAGATAAATGGTTTGATGAATTAGAGACAGTTCCTCAACCATCTGTTTATGAGAAAGTAAAAGCTACATCTTTAGACGAAAAAATATTGCGTGATTTTCATGGGTTTGCACCAACCATTGATAATAGTTATGCAGGAAAACTACCTACAATCACCCCAAAGGCACAAATTTATATTTCAGAAACCTTAAAACCTGGAGAATATTTCAGGTTAGGTATAGATGGCGGAGGATGTTCGGGATTTAGTTACCTCTTAGACATTGCTACTGAAATTGGTGAAACCGATATACAGTTTTCACAAAACCCCCCATCAGTTATAGATAAAGAAAGTATTAAGTATTTATATGGATCTGAAGTTGATTTAGAAGATCACATGATGAATAAAATGCTAAAAGTGAATAACCCAAGTGCTAAATCAAGTTGTGGTTGTGGAACAAGTTTTGCAATAGATGAAGAGCTTTTAAAATACTATAGTTAATGGAGTTAGTATTTGCTCTCATTACTTATATAGGTGTAAATAAAGTAGATGAGTCATATTTTAAAAGTATTGATAATTGTATGTATTATGCGAGTAGGATAAATAAAAATTTACCTGTTCCTGGTAAAGAAATATCAGAGCGTTTTTCTGCAATATGTAAACCTGTTAAAATTAATTTAGATAAAAATAAAGTGTATTGATGAAAAAATTTAATTGGATTGTTAATGAAAGTAACATACCTTGGTTAGAACTTGATATTAAAATTCCTCATGAAGAAATGCTAAGGGAAGCTATGAATTTAAAAGATAGATTTGTTAGTCATAGAGATCAAGATGGTCAAGGCGGATATAGACATCAAGGATGGAGAAGTCTATGTATCCATGGAATTAGTGCAGAAAAAACTAATCATTATGAACAATATGGTTTTAAAACAAACGAAGAAACACCCTATGTGTGGACTGATATTATTGATCGGTGTCCTATAACTTATCAATTTTTTAGAGATGTTTTTCCTTATAAATCATATTATCGGTTAAGATATATGCTATTAGAGCCTCATGGTTTTATTACTCCTCATCGTGACAGCTTTGATTCTAAACTATCACCAATTAACATAGCCTTAAATCATCCTAGAGGATGTAAAATGAAAATGCAAGGACATAAAGGATATGTGCCTTTTGCACCTGGAAAATCATTACTATTAGATGTAGGAAACGTTCATGCGTATTTTAATGACAGTTATGAAGAAAGATATCATATAATAGTACACGGGATAAAAACAAAAGAATTTGAAGAACTAGTAGAACGTAGTTATGCGAAAAATGGGATTAAATAAAGATTATGTAGTTGGTATTTATAATGATACTACGTTTTCTAGTCATATGACTAAACCAGAAAAATTAAAAGAGTTAACTGAATTTTTTACAAGATTCAAATATTTTGGACCAATCATTACAGCAAATTCTGTAAATGCAGTTCTAGATAAGGCTCTTACACATGATGTCAAATATTGTATTGTACAAGCCACAGGACACATAATTCAAGAGGCTGCATTTTTTCGTCACATCGAAAAATGGATTGAAAAACAGAATTTTTTTGTTACTGGGCATATTATGGATAAAAACAAACCCAATAAAAATAATCCAAAAGGCGAAAAAGGTTATTATGGATTACACAAACAATGTATGCTAGTTAACTTAGACTACTATAAAAAATTTGATAAACCAGTGTTTGGAAATAAATCATCAACTAAAGAAGAAACAGTTGTAAAAGCTATAAGACATTCAAAAGATATTCATGATGATTACACCCCATTATCATTAAGACCTACCGAAGAACTTACTATTTGTACTCCATTAGTCGATGGATGGAATTTTATAAATGTTAGTTTAGAAAACGAATTAACTGTGTATAATTTTCATCCAAAGATAAGAGAATCGAAACAATACATCTATCCTTCAACAAGTGCTGAAGATTTAGCCACCCAACTTAATTGGATACAAAATATTGTAGAGTACGCACCTACTTGTGTGTTTTTATGGAATACTGAAAATTATCTTGACCTAAAATACATTAAGTTAAAAAACCCAATCAAAAAACTTTACAGCGTTGCTGCAAGTTTTAAGCCTAATATGATTCTTAATACTTTTGGATTTAGAGACGATACAGAGGTAGTCTTTTATGATTATAGCAAACCAGCGCTAGCTTTTAAAAAATTACTTCTTACACATTGGGACGGCACTGACTACCCTAGTTTTATTTCTTGGGCTTTATCTAAGTATAATTTTAGTGAGACAGGAGGAGCAGGAACAGAAACTATGACTAGACAAGAATTGTGGGAGAGGGAAATAAAAGCCTGGGGATCTGAAAAAAATATACAGGAACATTGGATCAGGTATAAAAAATTAAAACACTCTTATGTTCATGTTGATATTTGCGAAAACCCAGAGAAGATTACAAGACTGATTACAAATGAAGAAGATAGTATGATATGGTGGAGTAACGCTTTTCACACAGTTAACGCTCAATACGTAAGAGGTTTACACGGGGTAAAAGATTGTTATAATAAGTGGTTAGAAAATATAAATGAAAAGAATCCAAACATATGGATTTTAGGTAAAGATTATTTAGATAAACCCGTTGAGGGCGATACATTAAAGGAGTATTTAAATGGAAATAGATAAATTAAAATTATTCACTACAGAAGAAGATGTTAAAAACTATGCAAAAGTAAATGGGTATGGTGATAAAGGAACTACTAATTTAGTAAATCAGTGGAAAGAATTAAAAACTGATAAAATAGAGAAAAAAGTAAAAAAAGGATCTAAAAAATTTGGAATCTTTAATGAAGAGACGATTGCAATCAAAGATGAAGATTAAATTTATAAATGAGTTTTACGTATAGATATTTAAAATTTAGACTTAGTAAAGATTTACTAAATGAATGCAAAACTTTAGCTTATTATAATTATGCGGATAGAGATCTTAAAGAAGCAATAACTGCCTGTGCTATAAAAAGCCCTGATGGTATGCCAAATAATATGTATAAAATAATACCTGATACTTGTGATCAATACAGATTTACATCTATCGCAGGATCTATACCTAATATTATAAAAGAAATAAGTAGATTCGAATGTCCAACAGCTAGAATCCGAATATTAAAACAAGAACCCCAGGATAAAACACCAATACATATTGATGAAGAAAACTGGGGTAATCCTGTAGAAAAACATTTGAGAATATGGATAGCTATAAATCATAACCCAAACTTTATTTGTATTTTTGGTAAAGATGAGATTTGTTTAGAGGCTGGACAAGGAGTAGTATTTAATCCAGATACTCCTCATGGTGCAAAAAATTTAGATGAATTTGAAGCGAGATACTCGCTAAATATAATTGTTAAACCTAACAAATGGTTAAAAGAGAATACTATTGAACATTGATTTCGGAACTGCGTTCCACAAACCAAACGGAAATGCTGTAAAAGTTACAGTAAATGAATTTAGAGATCAACTATATTTACATATTAGAGAATATGCAATGGATGGAGATACGGGTCAATGGTATCCAACAAAATCTGGTTACTCTATGCCTGCTGATGAGGTAAGTTCTTTAATACCTCTACTCAGTCAAGCAGGAGAAGAAGTAGCAAAAAGATTTACTTGGAGTACACAACTTGAATTAGAATTGGAGAAATAATGAGTATAAAAGCATGGAATGATGAGCAAGAAGCAGAGCTAATTAAAATGTATACTGAAGAAGGAATAAAAGACGTATACGAATTAGCTTCACACTTTGCTAAAGGTTATAGAAGTGTTATAAGTAAATTAGTACAATTAAAAATTTACGAAAAACCTGAAATAAATGAGGAAGATAAAAGTCAAACAGTTAAGGTAATGTTAAGAGAGTTAGAAGATATACTTAATATTAGAGTAGACGGAACAAATCTTAATAAAAAAGAGAATTTAAGTATATTATTAAATTCAATTAAAGAGAGAATTAGTTGAAAATAGATACGACTAAAGAATGGCAAAAACTATATGGAGAAATTGATTCTGAACCAGAAAGATTCTATGAATGGATGCTTTGGAAACTAAAACAAGAAAAATTACACAATGAATATCCTGATGGTTACAATATTAAATGGAGAGAGGCAGAAGTGAATAATTATATCTACGAATCACCCGACAAAGGTAAAACAATCTATAAAAGAAAACCAGGAGAAACTGAGAGAGAATTAGTGACTGAGAGAAAGACTATAATAAAAGATATGGTAAACCATCCACCACACTATAATAAGGGTATAGAAACTACTGATTATATCAACTCTTATGATATGGGATTTTCGCAAGGAAATGTTATTAAATATGTTACTAGGTATAACTTAAAACATGATGATTTGAGAAAACAAAGAGAAGATTTAGCAAAAGCTAAATGGTATTTAAATGATTTAATTGTAGAGCTTGAAAAAAAGATTAAATGATTGAGTATTTCAAAAATGATTGGAAACAAACAGAAGAAGATTCTCATGTCATAAAGTGTATGAAAAAATCTTTTACAATCCTTGATGTAGGTTGTGGGTTTAATCAGTATAAAAAATTCTGCAGTAAAAGACAGTCATTTTTAGGGATTGATATAGTTAATGAAAATGCAGATGAAATCTGTGACATCATTGATTTTAATAATAGCTTATCTTATGACTTAATAATTTGCTACGGTTCGATCAACTTTTATAATAAAGAATGGGTCGATATTAGAATGAAAAAAGTATTTAGTTTACTCAGTAAAGATGGGGGATCAAGAGTATGTATGAAAGTAAATCCAGGACATCCTCATGCCGATGGAACCATGCTAGATTTTTTTCCATGGTCTATGAAGTATGCTCAAGAGCTTTCAGCTAAATATAATCTGTCTGTTGAAAATTATAGAGAGGGTTCGTTAGGAAGATTCAAGTTTGATTTTGTGAGATATAACTATTTACAACAAGAGGATATTCACAACTTCATATGATTGAATTACTTTTTGGGGTAATTTACGGAATAATAATTGGGATAATACCCTCAGCAGGAGCTACAACAGGTTTGGTAGCTCTTTTTGGTTTTATACATTTATTTCCTGACCCTTATTCTGCTATAGTATTTATAATGGCTGCAGTTGCTGCATCAACAACTGCCGATACCTTTACTTCTGTTTTATTAGGGATACCAGGAGCAAATTCTTCTGCCGCTACAATACAAGACGGATATCCTTTAGCGAAACGAGGTAAATCAGAACTAGCTCTTTCTGCAGCAATGACCTCTTCAACTTTTAATGGATTATTGTGGGGATTTTTAGTATTTTGTTTTATTCAATATTTTGATTTTATATATTTATACGTAGGATCAAAAGAACTTTGGATAATAACTTTATTATCTTTTTTTAGTGTAATACTAGTATTGGGTAAAAAATGGTATTTAGGACTAATTGGATTAAGTTTAGGAATAATTTTAGCATTAATAGGAACTAACCCCGTAACAAATGTATCGAGAGGCACGTTTGGATGGGAGTATTTATCTGATGGTTTACAACTTATGCCAGTGATTGCAGGAGTATTTGCAATTCCTGAATTGTATGAAGGCTTAAGAGGAAATAAAAAACTAACAAAACCCTCTCTTAAAGAATATAGATTTTTAGGTATTTTATCAGTAATTAAATATAAATGGATATCTTTAAAAGGAGGACTCATTGGGGCTTTTATAGGACTACTACCTGGATTAGGAGGAGCTGTTGCTGATTGGATAGCTTACGGTCAAACAGTTTTAAGCAATCAAAAACAACTAATACCTTTTGGAAAAGGTAATATAAAAGGTGTCATAGGATGTGAGGGAGCTAATAATGCACAAAAAGCTACATCTATGATTACTACACTACTATTTGGAATCCCAGGGGCTCCTTTTGCAGCAGTAATAATTGCTTTATTAATGTATTTAAATATTGAACTAGGAGATCCTTCACTTTTTGAAGATCACAAGTTATTTCAATCAATGTTTTTTGGATTTATTGGAGGAACTATTGTTGTATTCTTTGTTCTTCTTGCTTTTCTCAAAAAAATTTGTTATATTACTAGTATTCCTTTTAATTATTATTTTCCTCCTTTGATATTACTTATCTTATGGAGTTGTGTACAATATACAGGAGGATGGGAAGATTATTTTATATTTACTTTAATATCTATATTTGGAATTATAATTCATAAACTACAAATTTCAAAACCTGCATTAATTATAGGATTTATCTTATTCGAGAGATTCGAGCTTTTAACTATACAACTATTAACGAGATATTTATGAAAATTTTAACTATACTCCTTTCTTTATTTACTTTTTCTGCATTAGCAGATTATACGATGGTCATTCCACAAAAACCAGGAAGCGGTACATCTCAGTGGGCAATGATTGTTGCAAAACACTTGGAAAAGCATTTAGAAGAAAAAATAAAATTTAAACACATCCCAGGTGCAAGAGATATTCCTGGATTCAACAAATTTCACAATGATTTAAGGTTTGATGACAAAACCATAATGGTTTCGCATGGAGGAAATGCAGTTGCTTATTTAACTGAAAATGTAGATTATGATTATAATCAGTATACTGCAATCGGTGGAATGAATCTTACTATAGTGATGGGAAGTAAAGAATTAAAAGATAAAGCTATATTTGCTGGAGGTAGTGGAAATGTACCTGATGCAATGGCTTTAACTTTATACATGTGCGGAAACATGACATTAGACGAATATAAAAAGTGTTTTGATGAAAAAATAGTATTCGTAAAAGGAATGAAACCTGCTGAAAGACGATTAGCTTTTAAAAGAGGAGAGCTAAATATCACAAGAGAAAATCCTGCTGCTTATAAAAAACATGCAAAAGGTGTCGACGTTTTGTTTACTCATGGGGTATATGATTTACAAAAATTTATGCAAGTAGACGATCCTAATCATCCAAGTAAATTATTTGAGATTATTTACTATGTAAGATGGGGGGAATGGCCTTCAAGTGATTTATATTTTGCTTATGATTTAGCAAGAACTTATCGTGATACGTTACAAAAAGTATTTTGGGTTAATAAAAATAATCCTAATATCGAAAAACTTAGAGCAGCACTTCTTAATATGTTACAGGATGAAGAAGCAGTAAAAGATATAACTAAAAAAGTTGGAGTCTATGATTGGTTTATTGGGGCAGATTATATAGAAATGCTTGAAATATTAAATAATATTAAAACTGAGAAAAATTTAAAAAATTTAGTTTGGTTTCAAAAAAATGTTTTAGGATACGATGCAACCGTTAAGTAGGCATAAATATTCTGATACGGTAAAAAACTTCATTAGTAAGTGTAGTGATAAAATTACATTTATATCTTTTAAAGAAGGTCATTGTGGTGGATTAATTTATAGAATACTAGCACACTGTTCTGATAAATACTACTGGCAAGATGATTTTTCTCAAATAGATACTGCACAAACTAATAAGAGACCTTTAGACTGGCCCAACGAAGGTTTTGGGTATAAAGAACAAGCTAATTCTTATGATGAAAAAGGTAATTTTGTACCAAACAAGCCATTAGAACAACGACTTACTGCTTTACATATAGGAGCAATGATATTCTCTGGTATCGATTCTGATGAACACAAGTTATGGGGCGAAAATAAAATGCTCCAAATATTCGCTAAGTATATCAAAAAAGCAAAAAATAAAACTGTTTTATTGAGAACACATGATTTACATGTTCATACAAAATTTCCTAACATACAATCCGTTCGTATTTTTGGTAAAACAACTCCTCATCCAAATACTCAATGGGGATTTAATAATTATGATGTTTTATCTGTAAAAGATAGTAATGTAGTAAATGTTGATATAGATAAAATTTTATCAAAAGACTATCGCACATTTGAAACTGAATATTTTCTAATGTGTAAAAATTTACAAATCAAACCATCACCAATTCCTGTCAGAGGTTATATATTAAACTTTTTAGATAGAATAAATAATTACTCTAATAATGTAATCCCACGTGTTAAATAAACTTAATACTTTCTTAATGCTTAATTTTCTTATATTATCTATATATGAATTACAAAGAACTCAAAAGAATTATTGAAAAACACAACCAAGCCTATTATGACAGGTCAGCATCTGAAATAACAGATTCTGAATATGATCAACTGTATGATAAATTAGAACAAATAGAAAAGGCACAAGGTTGGAAAGATCACGACTCACCTACTCTTAAAGTAGGAGGTATTGCTGGTAAGGTCTCGCATCCACATAAATTGTACTCGCTTCGCAAAGTTTATGAATTTGAAGAAGTAGATAAATTTATGACGGTTAAATTACCTAAAATTGACGGTACTAACTTAACTCTGATATATAAAAGAGGTAAACTTAAGTTAGCACTAACGAGAGGTAATGGCGAGCGTGGTGAAAATGTTACGCACTTAACTCAGTTCTTGAACGGCGCTCCCGCCATGATTGATACTCTTCAAGACGAGGTCGTTATAAACGGCGAGTGCGTAACAGATAACGATGTTGAAAATTATAGAAATTATGTAAGCGGCGCACTAGGGCTAAAAGATGCAAAAGAGTTCAAACAAAGAAACATAAAGTTTATAGCACATGACTGGCTCGGAGTTAAGATGAATTATCAAGTTAGAATGAAGTCAGTTAAAAATATGGGATTCTATACTGCTCTTGATGAAGAGTCATGGGATTATCCTCAAGATGGAATTGTATACAGAACAGACTCTTGGGAACAAGAACAAGCTCTAGGACATACATCAAAATATCCTAAATTTGCAGTAGCTCTTAAAGAAAGAGAATCTCAAACAGCTGTAACCACTTTGCTAGGAGTAGAATGGGCAGTTGGTAGAACTGGAACAGTAAACCCAACAGGAATTATAGAGCCAGTTGTTTTAGATGATGCAACTCTTAGAAGAGTTACGTTACATAATATTGGAATTATAGAAGAACACGATCTAGGACTTGGAGATTTAATTCAAGTTGAAAGAGCTGGTGGAGTTATACCTAAGTTTTTAAGAGTAGTAGAACACTCAATACACAATCAAAAAGTAACAAAACTTACAGCAGAACGTGCCATTGGTGCCAAAACAAAGAGAGATGGTCCTAGACTTATCGTTGATGATAAGAGTAATATAAGTTCAATAAAGTTTTTAGAGTATTTTATAAGAATACTCGAAATTAAAGGATTAGGTCCTGCTTCTATAAAGAAGCTAGGCTTAACACACCCAGTAGATTTATATGATAATCCTAGCTGGGATAAACTCGGTGCAAACGGAGTTAAAGTTGAAGCTGAGGTTGAAAGAACCAAAACCAAACCTTATGACATAGTACTAGCATCCCTAGGTATTCCTGGGGTTGGATTAAGAGCAGCTAAAATGATAGTTCCTCATATTCCAGCTTTCAGAAACCTTAGAGATATAGAAACTACCTATATTAAAGGTATTGGTCCTTCAACGATTGAGTCAGTCCTTGCTTGGCTTGACGATAATGAGTCTTGGGTACTACAACTACCACTTCAATTAGAACAAAATGTTCAAGTTGAAGAAATACTAGTATCCAAAAGAAAAGTTTGTATTACGGGTAAACTTGATATGACAAGAAAACAGCTTACAGAGATACTGGAAGAAAAAGGTTTTCAAGCTACATCTACAGTTACTAAAGATTGTTATGCACTAATTGCTGGAGACAGTGGAAGTTCAAAACATACTAAAGCTCAAAATTTAGGAGTAACTATAATTGACTATTGGTCAAGCAAAAAAGATGTGTTATCGGGTAATTTTTAAGAGATTTAAAAAGAACCATGAAACCAGTTACCATTAATTTTCAGTTGCTTCTTATAAATATTTTCTGTAATATCTTAATACAAGTCAAGAGAAAAACAAACTCTTGAAAAATTCAATAAACTAACGATCAGAGGGGATCATAATATGTCAAAATTTGAATACACTGAAGATATGGTCACACGTATGCACGATGTTGCAGGCTCAGGTGTGACTGAGGAAATTATCGAATCTTTAATGGAAGAGTTCGATTTTCCAAGACGTTCAGTAACTGCTAAACTTAGAAAGTTAGGTTACGACGTTCCTAAAAAACCAGGCGCTGCTCCTGTGTTTTCCGCAGAAGAGACTGACCAATTAGCATCATTCTTAGAGGCTAATTCTGGAAATCTTACAGCTGAAGAAATTTCTCAGCAGTTTGCTGGAGGTAAATTTACAGCAAGGCAAATTAATGGTAAAGCATTATCATTAGAAATGACAGCACACGTCAAGCCTGCTGAAAAGAAAGTAACTCCTAGAACTTACTCAGAGGAAGAAGAGTCAAAGATCAATGATATGGTTGAAGGCGGTTCTTACTTAGAAGAGATTGCTGATGCAATGGGTAGATCAGTAAACTCAATCAGAGGTAAGTTACTATCAATGGGTCTTAAAGCTCCGCAAAGAGATAAGAAAGATTCAAAAGCAGATCCTTATGCAGGTATCGAAGATATGTTAGACCAAACTGTTGAAGAAATTGCTGAGGCATTTGATAAAACAGTTAGAGGTGTGAAAACTGTACTTACAAGACGTGGTCTTGCTTGTGCAGACTATACTCCAAAAGCGTCTGGCGAATAAGAATATCCTTGGGGGGATATAAAGGGCGGTAAGGATACTTATCGCCCTTTTT
>Ga0222718_10001218_pt1 | contig 25354 bp, 29 predicted proteins | sample C33_27DmetaG_FD_165045 | JGI IMG/M metagenome (GOLD analysis project Ga0222718, IMG submission 165045) | Estuarine water microbial communities from San Francisco Bay, California, United States - C33_27D | ecosystem: Environmental > Aquatic > Marine > Unclassified | place: USA: California...
AAATATACATAGAAGCAAAAGGTAAATTAGATTTAGAAACTCGTAAGAAAATGGTGTGGTTTAAACAGTGTAATCCAAAGACTCGTATTATATTCTTATTTATGAATCCTGATGTTAAGATTCGTAAAGGAAGTAAAACAACTTATGGTGATTGGGCTACTAAAGAAGGGTTTGAATGGTTGGACTCTAGAAAGGATTGGATTAGTGATTATAAAAAACTTTGTAAGAAAAAATGATGGCAGTTGTTCATTTAAATGTGAAGTTAATGATGATGAAGCAGAAGCTCTTATTGAATTTGCAGTAATGAATCTCATAGATATGGGTATTATTAATGTAGAAGATCAATCAGAGGTTGAATCAGAACTCGATATATATAAAAACTCAGGAGGTAAACTTTCATGAGAAAACATATGGTGATACCTGATTGCCAAGTAAAACCTGGACATTCAGTAGATTATCTAAAGTGGATAGGGCAATATATTGTAGATAAACAACCTGATGTTATAGTTTGTATAGGAGACTTCGCAGATATGCCAAGTCTTTCTTCGTATGACACAGGTAAGAAATGCTTTGAAGGTCGTACCTACAAGGCAGATATAAAATCTGTACACAGAGCTATGGATGCTTTGACTAAGCCTCTTGTACGTTTACAAAACAGACAGCGTAAAGCTAAACGTAAACTTTATAAACCTGAAATGATTCTAACCTTAGGTAATCATGAAGATCGTATTGATCGAGCTATTAATAATGATCGTAAGTTAGAAGATTTAATTAGCATAGGAGATCTTAATTATGAAGACTATGGTTGGACTGTTTATCCTTTTCTTGATGTGGTTGTTATTGATGGTATTGCTTACAGTCACTATTTTGCAAGTGGTGTCATGGGAAGACCGATTACATCGGCTAGAACGCTCCTTACTCGTAAGCACATGTCATGTTTCGCAGGACATCAACAGGGTAGACAGATTGCCTATGGTGCTCGAGCAGATGGACGAGAAATTACAGCCATTATTGCAGGCTCATGTTACGAACACGATGAGGACTATCTAAGCTCTCAAACAAACCAACACTGGAGAGGATTCTATATGCTCCACGAAGTTAATGATGGTGCTTTTGATGAGATGGCAGTAAGCATTAATTATCTTAAACAAAAGTATGGAAAAAAGCTTGACAAAGCTGTTTAAACGAGGTATAATATTATGATACATCCATTAGAAAAGATCTTTCAAGAAGCAGTAGAGCAAGCATCTGATGGTAAAGGTGAAGAAAGGCATGGTAATGGTAAATGCTTTCTTACTCAACCTTGGGTTAGCTTAGCAGATACACATGGTACAGGGTTTCTTACTGGACAAGCTCAGAAGAAGATCATGGAAGCAGTAAAGAACAAAGAAGAAACTAACTATCTTTGGTATAAAAGAGAAATGTTAGGAGCTATAAACTATTTAGCTATGGCATTACTATATGAGGAAAGGATAGATAATGGTAGACACTAACCCACATACTGGAGAGCGAATCACTTCTAAGCTTAGAGACAAAGATAAGTTTGATGAGAATTTTGATCGTATCTTTCGTAAAGACAAGAAAGAAGTAAAAGAGAATGATAAGAAATCTGACGTTTGAAGAGCTCAAAGAAGAGCTCTGTAAGATGGAAGAAACAGAGTTATTAGAATTATTAGACATTGAATCTGAAGAGATAGTAGAAAAGTTTCAAGATAAGATAGAAGATAATTATGATAAACTATTAGTTGAAGTAGATAATTTAAAAGAGGAGATAGATTTAGATGAGTAAACACCTACCAACTGTATATCAAGATGTCATAGCACTATCTAGATATGCTCGCTTTATACCTGAAAAGAACAGACGAGAAACATGGGATGAAACAGTAAATCGTCTAGTTACTTACCTAGAAACAAAAACACCCGACTTAAAGAAGGAACTTAAAGAAGTTAAGGAAGCTGTCCTTAATCTAGAAGTTATGCCTTCTATGAGATTATTAATGACTGCAGGAGAAGCTTGTGAGAGGGACAATATCTCTGCTTACAACTGTTCTTACTTAGCAGTTAATAATAAACGTGCATTTAGTGAAGCTCTATACATCCTAATGAATGGGACTGGTGTAGGTTTTAGTTGTGAGAGACAGGAGATTGATAGATTGCCTGCTATCCCCTCCGACCTAGATGTCTGTGATGACTTAATTGTTGTTGAAGACAGTAAACTAGGGTGGGCAAAAGCTTTCAAGAAGCTCCTGTCATCACTTTATGAAGGTGATATTCCTACCTTTGATTTCTCTAAAGTAAGACCTGCAGGGGCTAGACTAAAGACATTTGGAGGTCGAGCGAGTGGACCTGATCCTTTAAAGAAACTGTTTGAATTTGTAGTTGATACGTTTAAACAGGCTAAAGGACGTAAGCTAAACTCTATCGAAGTACATGATATTATGTGTATGGTTGGTGAGATTGTAGTTGTTGGAGGTGTAAGAAGATCTGCTTTGATTTCTTTATCTAACTTGACTGATCGTAGGATGCGTGAAGCTAAGATGGGAGCATGGTATGTTGATCACTCACATCGAGGTCTTGCAAACAACTCAGTTGCCTACACAGAAAAACCTGATAGTGAAACTTTCATGGAAGAATGGGTATCACTGGTTAAATCAAAATCAGGTGAACGAGGCATCTTTAATAGAATTGCCGCTCAGGAACAAGCTAACAAGTGGGGACGTAGAGACCCAAATCTTAGCTACGGAACGAACCCTTGTTCAGAGATTATATTGCGTGATAAACAATTCTGTAACCTTACAGAAGTAGTTGTTAGAGCAAATGATACAGAAGAGTCTCTTGCAAGAAAAGTTAGATTAGCTACACTACTTGGAACTATTCAGTCAACATTAACAGACTTTAAATTCTTATCTGCTGAATGGAAACAGAATACAGAAGAAGAAAGATTACTTGGTGTTTCAATGACAGGCATCATGGATGCTAAGATTACTTCTAATCCTGATCCTAAGATGTTAGAAAGGTTAAGAGATGTCGCAAGAACAACAAACGAAAAGTATGCGAAGAAATTGGATATTCCTACTTCTGCATCAATTACTTGTGTTAAGCCTAGTGGTACTGTTTCTCAGCTTGTGGACAGTGCTAGTGGTATACATACACGACACAATGACTATTACTATAGACGAATCAGAATGGACAAAAAGGATCCAATCTATACGTTCTTAAAAGAGAAAGGTGTAGAGGTAGAAGATGATGCTCATAGACCTGATTCTACTGCTGTATTTACTTTCCCTATGAAGGCTCCTAAGGAAGCTATACTTCGAGATGGTCTTACAGCTATTGAACAGTTAGAAAACTGGATCATCTATCAACGTCATTGGTGTGAACACAAACCTTCAGTTACTATCTCTGTTAAAGATGAAGAGTGGGTTGAAGTAGGTGCATGGGTATGGAAACACTTTGATGAGATTTCAGGTGTATCATTCTTACCACACAGTGATCATACATATCAACAAGCACCATACGAAGATTGCAATAAAGAACAGTATGAAGAGCTTCTAGGAAGAACTCCTAAGACTATTGATTGGAAAGAGTTTACAGAAGAAGATGACAATACTATTGGACAACAAACTCTTGCTTGTACAGCAGGGCATTGTGAGATATAATGATTGCTACTATACAACCAATATGTGGAGTTCAATTAGGTATTGAGTTTACTGAAGCTGAAGTTAATGACATTGAGATAAGCTACTGTCTAATTGATTTGTTAATAATTAGAATACAATTAGCGTGGTATAAATAATGAAAGTTTGTATAATAGGTTCTCGTTCCATTGATAAAGCTGAGATAGTCTTCCCTATCATAGATCGCTTTATTAAGGAACACGGCACGGGCACTCTCACTTTCCTCCTAGGGAGTGCCAAAGGTGTCGATCCATTATCAAAGAAGTATGCTGAGGCTAGAGGAATAGATGTAGTAGAGTTTATACCTTACCATCTAATAGATCCTACAGCAGAGTTTGATAGTAAATATTTCTTTGTTAGAACTAAACAGATGATAGATAACGCAGATAAAGTTCTAGCCATTTGGGATACTCGTAGTAAAGGTACAGAGTATGGTATTAAGTATGCCCAAAAGAGAAATCTACCAGTGATGGTAGTGAAAGTCCCTACATAGGGAGACATGTATGGTAGTAGGGGTTCGCCTCTCCTCTACTACCTTACTTTTATAGGAGACATTATGTTTGAGTATGTTTTAGTTTTATATATTCAAGATAAACCTAATTATGTAGGTAACTTTGAAACTTGTGCTCATGCCAACAATTATATTCAAGAGTGCTACTTTAAAACAGTAATGCCTAGTGATTACTATGTTTCATGTCAGCATCAAGACTATCTTTTCTTGCCTGAAGGTTTTCAACCCATCCACCCTGAGGGATGTTCCAAAGATTAATTGGAGGTAGTTTAAACGTTTTCCAATCTATCATTTTCCTGCAGTAGCTGATATAATTTGATTATTATTAAAAACAATATATTCATTTTGTGGTTCATCTAAAATGTTAGGTTTACGTTTTATTATAATTCCATCATATCCTTTTTTAATTAAGTCATCAATTTGTTCTTTTCTTGCAACTTTATTAGGATTTCCAAAATAGTATTTACCTCTCATTTCAGCTATAGTTTTTCGTAATTTATTTGAAATTGAATTTTCATTAATTACATAAGGTTTTTCTATCTTTAAATAAACAGGTTTAACTTGAGCTCCTTCTTTATAAGTCTTATCTCGTCCAAGTCTACGAGCATAAACATTTGCTGTATTATAATCAGGAGTAAAGAAAATACCATCAGTATTAACTATACCACCTCGTTCTAAATCTTTTATTTCACTAGGTCTTTTAAACTTATCAAAGTTTTTTGTAGTTCCATGATATAAAACTAAAGGTTCTTTATTTTTATCAACTACTTTAGATTTTCCAAACCAACTACTAAATCCTTTAATTTTACTAGGAGCTAAAGTACCTAAAAAACCTCCCATAAAATCTGTTCCTGTTTCTAAGGCACCTTCAGGAGTAGTCATAGATTCTACTCTTTCTTTAGCATCAGATCCTAGTCTATTTATAGCTCCTGTTACATCACCCTGTGCTATTTTTCCTAAAGGAGTATCCATGAATTTATCTTTTAAAGAACTATCTTTTTTAATACCTAAATAGTCTTTAATCTGATCTAATAATTCTATTTGTTCAGGACTATATATCTTATCAAGTTCATCTTTAGGGAATTGATCAAAGACATAACCTCTTAACATACCTGGATCACCTGACATTTCTTTCCATACTTCATAGGGTCTGTCTTCACCAAAGTTTTCTACAGCATAGTTATATCTATCTCTTTGCTGTTGTTCAGGTATTGTTTTTATAAACTCATCATATAATGGTTTAAGTTTAGGATCGTTATATACTGCATAGTGAGACACATAGTCACCAAGCAGATCAATAGGTCTTACATTTTTATCTCTAATTTCAACACCTACTTGACCTAATGGAATACCTTCAGGTCTAGGAGTATCTCCTGTACCTGTTTCCTTTTCATCATAAAACTCAAGTTTACCACCTATTTTACTCTCAGGATTTACAACAACATTGATGTTCTTACCTTTTAAATAAGGAAACTCTTGTTCAGCTTTAGATAGTATGGAACTGCCTGCAGACTCCTCTTGGGCTACAGGCTCATTACTTCTTTTGAGATAACCTCTTTTCAACATCACTTAAATACTTTTTAGTTTCTGCAGGTAATAAAGATTTCCAATCATCAGGTTCTTGTTGGATAGCTTTCCTAATAACATCAGGACCTGCATTGTATGCTGCAAGAGCTTTTTCTTGATCACCATCAAACTCTTTTAACATAGCATTAAAGTATTCAGTAGCAAATCTTCGATGTTCTTCTTCAGTATTATTCTCTAAAGGTTTAACACCATAGCCTGGATCTCTAGCTGTTGTAGGTTTAATTTGATATTTACCAAGAGCCCCTGACTTTGGATTTACAATAAGTTCACCATTTTCATCCATGTGTCTATTGCTAGACTCTTGTATAGCTATCTGATCCATTATATTATCGATAGAAACTGTATCTCCTTCTTGTTCTACATCTACTGCAGAATCAGGAGTTTGTTCTACACCTGAGATTTGACTTGGGAAGTAAGTTTGCATAAATTCTTCAGCAGCTTCCTTCCTAGTTTTACCCATAGCATTAGCATAGGAACCTAGAGCATTGTTCATTTTATTAGCATAGACTCTATTTAAAGAAGACTCAGGCATAATATAACCAAAGCCATCGATACTAAACTTATAGCTACGATCAGTATTATCTAACTGATCTCTTTGCATATCTTTTACAAGAGCTCTGTTATAACCATCTATAGCTTCTTTAAGACCTGATCGAGTGCTTGAATCTATCTTAGAAAAGACAATGTTTAAATCATCTGCAGAAGTTCTATTGATTAACTGTTCATGAAACTTAAATCTTTCATTCTCATTAAGTGTTGTATCTTTAATTGTCGACAATGATAAGTCAATTTGACATTCAAATGTTGTACATAGTTTAAGATTATCAGGATTGTCTTTAGCAATACTAGCAGTATTATTTAAAATAGTATCTAATATAGGAACACCTTTTTCATCTTTAGCTGTTATATCTTTTTCATTGTAGCCTACCTGAGACATAGTTTTACGATCATTTTTAGTTTTCTCAGTCTCGCCTGTTGATGTAGGATCATCAGGATTAATACCTAAACCCAATAATAGTTGTTGACCTGCAGGTTTAAGCATAGCATAAATGCTATCTACTACCTTCTTTTTACCATCTATAGTTTGTCTATTTAAATCAAAACCTTCTTTACCAAATATTCTGGTTGCATAGTCAATAAATACTATCTTTTCAGGACCCATCTTTTTATAGAACTCTGTCTTACCAAAATCTTCTTGTATCTTAAGAACTCTTGCTAAACTTTCAGATTCATAAGTACCATCTGCAAAAGATTTGATATTGTTTTGTAGGGCTTTAAGATCATTCTCATGCTCAAGAAGTAAAGTATTAATTGTTGCATTTCCTCGAGCAGCCGAATAAGTATCTTTAAACTCTCTAATATGTTTTAACATATAAGAATTAGCTTGAGAAGTTGCTTTAGCTACGGCACTAGAATCAGTAGGATCTATATCTCTAAATATATCATTAAGGTTCATTTCAGCTACAGCAAAAGAACCTTTAGCATAGGCAGGAATCATATTGTTATTAAGAATGTATTTCTGTGTTTCTTCATCAGCAAGATTAGACATTTTTACATCACGTTGTACTTGCTCATAAAGAGCCTTACCTGCTGATTTTTCTTCAATTTCTTTTATAGCTCGCTGCATACCATCTTGAGTAAATTGTAAGTTATCATCAAGGTAGTCAGATAATCTTAGTGAAGGGTATTCTTTGACTTGATCAATAATATAAGTATGTAACTTTTTAGTAGAATCTACTTGAGCATCCACACTAGCTTTGTCATAAGCAACTCGTTTTTTAAGATTATACATATCTTCTAATGTAGATATATGAGACTTAATCTCACCTGAATAAGCAGGATTACGAGTAGCTTCTTCTCGATATAAAGCAGATAGTCTTTCAGAAAGCTCATAGTCATTCATAGAACCTTGCTCTCTAGCTTTTACAAAACGATCTGTTTTCTCCATAAGAGAATCACGAAGCTCTACAACTTGTTTATTTAATGATGTATTAAGATTTAAAGGATAAGAACCATCATAATCAGACTCTTCTAGAGTTCTATCAAACTCAGCACGTTGACTTAGAATATCTTGTCTTTGAGTTTCCAAACCAATACTACTACGGCTTTGTTGTTCACGAGCAAGAGCATCAATCTGTTCAGATATACCACCAAGAACCTTAGACTTATCATAAGCAGTATAGACATCATAAGCCATACCTATGCCTTGAGACAGTGCACTAAAGTCTGCTGCAGTTTGAATTGCTTTAGACTTGTCTACAATGCCTTTTTCTACATAACCTTGAAAGTTCGAGGTTGCCATTTGTTGTGAAAAATCAGGTGCTTTTGCCATTATTTAGTTTCCTTTTCCTCAGTAATCGGTTCTACTATAACTATTGGTTTATTTTTAGGAGGATTGATTCCATCCAATGTTTCTACTATATCTAACATATCTTGTCGTCCCATTGTCTTCAGACGATTCTTAAGCTCTTTCATCTTACCTTTTGATTCGCCATACTCTTTATTCCAGTAGTAATCTACAATGTTTGATAGAGCAGGATCTTTTGTTTGATCTACATAGTTTAATACAGATGTTTGCATATCATCTACATCTTTATTACTAAATAGATCAGAGTCCCTAGCTATAGACCATAGTAAGCTAGTAGCTTCTAGCATCTTGTCTAGTTCTTCAGGATTATTACCATGTATCTTAATAGACTGTGCTATAAAGTTATTAATCTTATTAACAAAGTTTTTCTTGTTATCTTGATGTTCTTTTATAGTTCTTTCTAGACGATAGATAACATGTTTCTCTTTAGGAGGGAAACCTGCTGCCATCCAAAATACATCTATCAAGTCTCTGTCTTCTACTGGTATAACTTTACCATTACCTAATACAATCTCTTTTCTATCATAAAGAACTTTAGCATCAAGCATGTTCTTACCAATAGCTATAGGTTGAGTCATCATCCAACCAAGAGTCTTATAGTCTTCTACTGTAAACTCAGTAATAGGTTTAGTCTTCAAGAATGTAGATACATTATCTATAGTTTTATTAACTCTTCCCCAAGCAGCTTCACCAGGGAAACGAGTATTATATGGGTTGTCAGCTAATCCAAAGAATACAAATGATTGTTTAATCATATCAGTAATCCAAAAGCCTGATTGATTACCTAATTTATTTGTTGATTCTTTGATCGTATCAGAACCTGTAAGATCCCATAGACCATGAGTCATTAGATTAAATGTTTCTTCATCAGCATCCCAGTTTTCTAACATCCAATCTAGCACTGCTATACCAAATGGTATACCATAAATACCATGCCAAGCTGCACTCATAAGAGTCCACTTACGTCTATCAGCTTGATTCATGCTAGTAGCACCTTTTTCAAAGTAGTTGTTAAAGATGTTACGTTGTGCAGGTTGGAATTGGAACACTAAGTTAAATACAGGAGCTATATCTAAAGTTGTACCACCTGCTTTTTGCATAGCACCTGATCTTCTAAATGATTCAAAGTTTAGATATGATCTAACTTTAGGAGTATCCCAGTTTTTACCAGGATTTTCTTGTAACCATTTCTCTCTTAGTTGTAACCAAAAACCTATTCTGTTAATCAATTCACCAATTACATAGCCACTTGAACCTAACACATCTAAGGTTCCTTTAATTGGTGCTATTGTTTTATTAGCTAAAGATTCAAACCATGCTTCTTGAAACTTAGTTGTAGAACTTCTAAAGAAGTCACCAGTAATTGGGTTAGCTTGTACAGCATCAATTACACCATCCATTCTAAGAATCTCTACAATACGAGCTAAATCTTTAGAAGATACTCCTGTCATCTTTTGAGTAAACATCTTACTAATAATAGGTTTAACTGGATTCAATGTAGGATGTTCTGCCATTAGACTCATTAGCACTGCAGGCATTACTCTTAATGACTTAGCAGCCGATGTAGGACTAATAGAACTAATCTCAGCATATTGAGATGGTTGAATTACCCAATGTCTCCACGGAGTCTGAGCTAAAATAAACATAACAGATGTTAGTTTTCTAGCTATTCCAAGAGGAAGAGTAGTACCTTGATTACCTAAGTCTCTAGATAAAGCTGCAAGTTCTTTTGATAAACCTGTATCTTCAAGCTTATCTGCTATCCAATGGAAAGCATTTTGATAGTATTTATCAGCATTGTAGAACGCATTATGTCTATAAAACTCTAGTTTACGATAAGCGTGTATAGCTGCTTGAAGCATTTTTTTATCGTTAGTTCTTTTATAGTCTCTGATTTCATCTACATTCTTAGGATACTTACCATTAGGTAGATACTTTCTAAACTCTCTTTCAATCTGTTTAACCATAGCAGGATAATACTGTTTAAACGCAAACTGATTAGCAGACCTTTGTACCTCTTGCATCATTGTTTTTAAACCATCTGCTAAAGTAGTTTCACCATCAATAGATTCTAAGGCTTCACCTCTTTCTTTAGCAGTCTCTACTCTTTCATGGTGGAACTCGTACTCAGTAATTACATCTCTAAGATTACTTTCTTTTGCAGATTCATAGAATGTATAGTAGTTCTCTGTGTCTTCAAACTTCTCTACTAAAGTTCTAGCATCTTCTTTATAACGAGCAATACCTACTGCTGTTGAATGGTTTTCTTTAAGTTTAATTTCATTAGATACTTTAACACCATCAATAAAGAGCTCTTTAGGTACTCGTCTTACAATAAAGTGTCCTTTTTGTATACGTCTTGTGTGACCTGGTACTTTAGGTATAACTTCTTCAGGAAGTATATCTAGTTTAAAGTCTTTACCTACAAGACCATAAGTGTTTCTTTCATTCCACATAGGTTGCTGTGGTTTCTCAAGTAACACAAGTTGCTTACCTGTTTCTACTTCAAAGATACCATTAGATCTTTCTTCAAGAGTTTTTACTTCAATACCTAATTTAGTATCAAAGTCATAAGCTTTAAAAGGTTGTCCTTCTACTGGAGCAGGTATTTCAAATGTAGGACGAACAGCTTGATAGTATACTGATCCATCACTACTAAATAGACCTTTGTTAAAACCTCTTTCTTGTAAAGAAGAGCGATGAGTTAAGTTATCCATTAAGTAGATAAAGTTATTAACTCTAATCCAAGCATCTTGCATATCATAAAGTCTTTCAGCTTCTTTACGAGATACTGCATATTCATTGATTATCTCATCAACAGAAAACTCTTCTTTATAGTTAGCTTCTCTTTCTCTTAATAGGTTTTGAAACTCAGGATATAGTTTCTTAGCTTCTTTATTAAGTATAATTTGTTTGATAGGACGTAAGCCTTCTCGACTTAGCATACGAGCTCGAAGCTCACCTCCTGCCATACCTGCTTGGAAATAGTCAGCAAGAGCAGGAGTACCACTAATAGCTTCACCTACAACGGATCTACCAATACCTGTAACATCTACCGAAAAAACCTTTCTGATATAAGGAATATTTGGTTCAAAACCAGGAATAGGAGTTATTATTTTTCTTTTAGATGATAGTTTATCTGACAGTTTTAATGTAGGATCATAAGGTTTTTCTGTTGTCCATTCAATAACAAACTCTTGAGGAGCACTAGAAGGTTTATTCTTATACGCATCTAATAAAGCATCAGGGCTATCATATACTTTGTTTTCTGTAAGATCTGCAATCTTTACTGTACCTCTTTCACTAACAGGAAGATTGTCTAAAATACGTTGATTTAACTTATCAAAACCAAACTTAACTTGAGCTACAGAAGTATATGGATAATAGGGACTAGCAGAGTATACTTGTTTCTCTGTGTACTTAAATGAGTCCATTAAGATTACAGAAGAAGGTTGATTATAGTAAAGATTATTACTATATTCATGTACCTTTTCTCTAGTTAGTTTATCACCATATCTTTGTACAGGATCTACAATTACTTGGTCATGTAAAGAATATTGTAATGCTTTTTCTTGACCAGGTGTTAATGGGTAATTCTTCTGATTAGCTAAATCTTTAGGTAGATTACGTCTAATATCAGGTATAAATCGAATAGTATTAAGATCGCCAAACTTAGGTAATACATATTTAGCAAAGACACCTTCAGGGGTTGTACCTAATATTTTAGCATTACGACCTGTGCTATCCATAATAGCTTCAGCAGCAAACTCTGAACCTATCTTAGGATTACTAATCATCATCGTATCGAGAGGACTATCAGGACGACCTGTATTTATAATAGTATCTTTAACAGGTTCTTTACCTATTTTAAATGTCTCAGGTTTATATCTAAATGGAGATAATATAGCAAGAAGATCAAGACCTATTCTAATTTGTTCAGGATCTTCTGAATATTGAATAGCAGTAATACCTTTATCAGCATACATTTTATTTGTTGCTTTATTAAAATCAGCATGAAGCTCTGATATTTCTGTTAGCTTTTCATCAAGCTTAGTTAATCCTTTGTTGATTAAACTGTTCTCATATTCATCTGCTATGCCTACTTGCTCTGCATATTGACCTACCATGATGTCAGCTACTACAGTACCATCTAGTCTTTTACGAGCAACTTCTCTTGCTTGTTTATAGTTTTCATATTCTTTACCTGAAAACTCTGCTTCATAGATTGTTTCATAAATATCTGATGCAAAGTAAGGAAGAGCAGTTATAAAGTTAGCAATACTTAATCCTTCAGCAGCTAATTGTTTAGTAAAGTTTACAATACCTTTTTCATAGTCTTTACCTGCTTCAGACATGTACTGTTTAAACTTCTCGTTTAACTGACTTAATGACATCTTTTCTTTATCAATAGTCTCTTCAATAGGCTTACCTGTAGCTAGGACACTTAATGTCTTGTCATAGCCATCTTTCATTGTATGCTCAAACTTATTGTATTCTTGTAATACAGACTTATCTTTAACAGTTTTAGAAATGTCTGTCTGAGCCTCTGTATCTGTTTCAGAATCCCCTAGATCAAGTATAGTAAGGCTTTCCATGAACTTATTCTTAATGTCATGGTTAATAAAACCTTCACTTTTATACATTTCAATGATAGCTTTTTTTTGCTCAACAGGCATATCAGGATCTTCAATGATAGTAGCTACAATACCTTTATTGTTTCGAGATTGTTCATCTCGATACATTTGGTTAGCCATCTCTACAGACTCTGAATACCCTTTATCTAATAATTCATTGTAGATTCTTTCATAATCTTGATAAAGATCATTAGTCTGTGGGAAAGAACCTGCAGTGTATAAGGCAGTATCAGAAGCTTGTTCTTCTGATAATTTAGGTTTACCTGCCTCTTTAGGTATTCTAAAGCTATTACTATAATCCATTCACTATACCTTTGCTTTTATATCAAATGCGTTAAATAAGTTCTTAGATACATTACCCATGTTAGTAGCTAATGAGAACATTTGTGTCCAACCTTGAGCTTGTGCTCCTGCTAAAGCTCCCTTAGAGGCTGCTGCTGCAGCTTGTTGACTATAACCACTTTGTTCACTAGCAAACCCTTGAGCTACATTGATTTGACCTATATTAGCTGCTGCTTGAGTAGATAATGAACCTACTGCACCTGTAAATCCTGAAGTACCTGTTAGACCTAACTGAGCTCCACCAGTAGCTGCTGTAATCTGACCAGTTCTAATACGTTGTTCTCTTATAGCTGCTAATCGAGCTCGTCTTGCTTGGACATCACTTTGTCTTCGTCTTGACTCTTCTAATCGTCTAGCTGCTTCTGCTCTTTGGCTTTCATATTTAGCTCCTGCTGAAGCATACTTTCTTTGTTGAATAGCAGAAGCTACTTGTAGTCCTAAACCTGCAATAGATAAAGCTTTAGAAGCAGTTAAAGTTTTAGCTGCTAAACCAAGTTTACCAAAGCTTCCTAGACCTGAACCCATATATCCAAAACCTGGACCTGCCATACCAAAAGCAGCATAACCACCAAAAGCTATGGCTGCTACAGTTGCTACTTTTTTTACTGCTGAACCCATTTTATACTACTCCTTTAACTAGATAGTTGGGGTTTCCCTCTGTGTCATATACAATATAAGGAAGAACTTCTGCTCCTATAAGAAGATCATATTTAACTTCTTTAGGAGTCTCTGCTAAACCATAGACTTCCTTAATACCTCTTTTTTTCATTTCTTCTCTTAGTAAGTCTCTTACTTTAAGATAGTGTTTTGCTGCAGATAAAGACCACTCTTTTGGAAACATATCAGATGTTTTAATATGAATCATCCATACCTTTAAGCTTTCTTCCCAACTTAAACCAACGTAACCTTTACCTTCTTCTTCGTATAATATTTCCATTAAGCTACTGAAGTTGTAGTAGCAGGCACTGCCCACCCTAATAACTTCATATCTTTTCCTTCTTCTGAACTTATCTTAACACTTAAAACTTTACCTGAACCTCTTAATTTACTCTTAGTTACAATAACACCATCTCCATAGTCGAATAAATCGCCTGAACCACTAGGTATATAGTTTCTTAGTAACCTATATGCTTGGAACTCAGTACCCCATTTACCACTATTAGCACTATCTGCCCAGTTCCATTGAGCTTGTACTTTACATGATGATTGATTGTTTAATATTAAATCTGCTCCACTTTGAGTATAACCATCTTCAGTACGAGTAAAATAAAAGAATATGTATGGTGTTTGTTTTTCTCTCATAACATCACCAAACAATTCATAACCTGTTACAAGATAACTGCTATAATTAGCACCAGTACCATCTTCTGTCTCCCAATCTTTAAATGCTAAGTTATTAAATTTAGATATAGTAAAATCAGTTCCTACAATAGTTAGATAACTAAATTGAGAACTTCTATTTAATAAAAGATCTTCTGTTGTTACAACAGTATCAGAACTACTATCAATAACTGTATCGCCTGACGTTACTAAAACTGCTTGATCAAAACTAGATACAGCATATCCAGGTACTTCAATAAAATCAGCTACATAAGGAGAACCTGTTGCTAAATCACTAAATGTATTTGTATAGAAAGCTTGGAGTGTTAAATCAAATACAAGTTCCTTAGTGTATCTATTTATATAATTATTGTTCGTATAAGAAGTGTCATCTGAATCATTATATAACCAACGTACTCTATTTTCTTTTTCATCATAGAATCCTTTACAGTTGTTTTTACCAATCTCAGGTATTTCAAGATATAATGATTGGATTGTTGTTAGAGATATTGTTTCAGCTCTAAAACGTCCTGAAGCAGTATCTGTTACAAGAGTATAAATACCTGCTTTAGACCAATATATAAAGTTACCATTAATATTAACTACAGATTTAGGATTAAAGATACCATTAGTAGAAATCTTATTAGCTTGGAAAGAAGAAGCTATAAAGCCTCCTGTATCTCCATAGATTTCCCATATACCATTCTCTGCAAATACAAGTAATGAAGATTGTGATGATGCTATCTTAACAATACGAGTAGCTTCAGGTATCTGAATAGTACCACCATCAGAGTCAATAATATCATTAATACCAGGATCTGTAGGATCTGCTTCTTGATAACATTTACCAAAATCATCATCAGAAGTAACAACTTTAGTAAAGAATATATAACCTGAGTAATTAGGTGATTTGTCATCTCCATCTGTAATTGAAGAATCTATACCTGAATAAAAGATACGTTGAGCATACGAAGCTACAGTAGATAAATTACCTGTTTCAACATCTGTATTAAGTCCTGTAACATCTGTACCTGCTTCTCTAGAAGAACCTCTATTAAAAGCATCAATAACAATAGCACCTTTAGATACTTGGTAACGAGATTGAGAGTTCTTTTCTAATACATTAGCATCAAACTTTTCATAGTGTGAAGAAGATGAATCACTTATTTTACCAAGAGTCCATTGATCAGAATTACTAGGATAACCACCTGTAACAATTCTTGTAGCAACAAGAGCATCAGTAGTTGTTATATCAGGAGTTCCTGCATCACCATCATCATCACCTGTGGTAGACTTAGTAACAATAGTAGTATTCCAACCCTGGTTACGAAGATTATACTTATGTTCATCTGAAAGAGTAGCAGGTCTTTCATCATCTTCTAAACCATCATCTAAACCCCATATATCACGAACTTTAAGATCTACTGTTCTTTGTGATACTGTATCTGAAGTAGCATCATAAGATAATACTACTGGTTTATCTAAGTCTTTACCTACTATAATTAACTGATTATTAAGAGTAGATGTTTCTATATTGTTATTAGATAAACCTGATATAGTAATAGAATTACCACTATTAAGTAAATTAGCACTAGGAGCATCTGTAAGTAAATCTACAAACCATAGTTTGTTTTTAATACGAACAACACCAATAGCTACAGATGAAATACCACTTGGAGTATCCCATCTATGAAATGATTGTTTACCTTCTTTAATATCATCTGCTGTTAAACCTGTAGAAGTCTTAGCATAGGTACCCTCATAGTCTAAACCTAGTCTACGAGAACGTGAACCATCCCTATTGAGTACAAAGTTTTGTTCGTCAATAGAAGCGTTTTCAGGAAATGTAAGAGGGCTAGCCTCTGTAATTAGACCCTTAACAAAGGATCTAAATACCTTCTCGGTTTTTGCTGCCAATTAATTATTCCTCAGTAGAGTTTTCTATTAGTTCTTTTTCTAGTTTCTTATTTGCTGCTTTTTTTTCAAAACGATCTTTATTGTTAAGTAGATAGTTACGAACAGCTACTTGAGCTACAGCACTAGATGTATAAAAACCTGTTAGTTCTTGTGGGAGTTCTCCACCTTGTGTAAATTGTATTTGATAATGTCCAGTACCTGGAGCATTAACAATCTTTATTTCTTTACCATTCGGAGTTGTGAATGTATCCATTATTTACCTTTCATTTTCTTTCTACGTTCTTCTTCATCTTCTCTTACTTCTCTAGTACGTTCTATAGAATCTTCTGCAGCTTCTTTAGGACTCTTAAAGGTTGAAGGAGGAGGAGCATCTTCTTCTTTTGCTCCAAAGTTTTCCATAAGATCATCCATTTGTTTTTTAGTAAGTCCCATTTTAGTATCCTTGTTTCTTAGGTTTACCCATTTTCTTCATAGGTGTTTTCTTTTTCATAGGTTTCTTTTTCATTGTTTTCATTTCTTTCTCCTTTTCATTTGAAACTGTTTAAACGGGTTCTTTACTTTCACACCAGGTTTCTTTACCATTCCATACTGTTGGGCATGAATAAAAGCTTTTGTATTAGATGTTAGCATTAGTAGTTAGGTTTTCCTTTCATGCCTGCTCTTCGACCATAGTTTGGATATGTAATACCATTCTTAAGTTTCCAAGCTTCTTGAGACATTCTACGTTTCTGAGAGATTGATACTTGTTCTGCTTTTTGATTAGCCATTTGCTTTAATGTTAAGAAGGCAGTTGACTTAGCTTCTGCAAGTAAGTATGTAAACATTTGCACTGGTAAGTCTGGTGTAAATGTATCCAACAATGTAAAGGCTACTGATCGTTTACCATGACATTGAGTTTTACTTGTTACTAATGTAGAATCAACAGCACTATCATAAGCATCAAAGACAAGATTGTCATCATCAAATGAAGTAAAATACTGAGGAGCTCTATCATTGTAAATCAATAATGATATTCCTGTTGTATCAGTTACAGTAGTAACTTTGGACTCTGAACTGTTTCTTTGATTTAAGATATAAAGAAAGTCTTCAGGTGTTTTATAAAGAATCTCTTTATACTTGTCTTTAGTATCTGTAAGTTTTCTACAATTATAATTAAGACTTTTTAAGTCAATAATAGTTTCAGGTATTCCCATGTGAGTAGGTCTTGATGCCGTACCACTACTATCTAATTGAAATGTTTCATATAGAAATGGAAAATCCTTACCATCTATAATATTGTAGTAAGTTGATTTAATTATTTGTGCTACTTGTAATGCTTCAACTGTATCATTAATACTATTAACCTCATCAGAATCCATATCTGACATGATGTCTTGTACCATTTCAAGTAGTGTCATTTTAGCCATAGTTTATTCCTAGTCTAAGAAGAGAGCAACTAAGCCTGCTTCAGTTGGAGTAATAGTCTGTCCTGAAGAAGTTCCGTCTCCTCCTACATGTATTGATAATACTTGGTTAGCTGTTGCTGCTACAGTACCTGTAGATGATAATGTTAGTTTATCAGCACCATTAGTAGGTTTAGCTACTGAACTTGTTCTAGTGCTTGTTGTACCATCTAAAGCAAATTTAAAGTTATAGGCAGAGCCACTAGCAATAGCTGTAGTTGTAAAGTTAATCCAAAAGGTAATTAAGTAATGACCTGCTTGGTTAAGTGTAATAGTACCACTTCCTGAAGTTACTGTAAGAATGTCTTCATTACCTGAAGCTGTCCACTCTCCACTTGGATTAAGAATTGTGTATGCAGATGAACCTGCTAGTGTATGAGCAGTTGTTCCACCTGATATATAGATTTCAGCATGAGCTTTACCTGGAGGGTATTCCCAATCACCTGATCCTGATCCATTAGAAATATATACTTTACCACTTGTAGCACTTGCTACACCTTTAGGCTCGTGTATATCAGGATCTGTGATAATATTGTGTTGTATTGTCATAAATATATATTCCTAAAAGATTAGGAGGGGTCCGAAGACCCCTTACCTAATTAAACGTAGTATTCAACAATAACTGTTGCTTTACCACCATCGTAGTCACCTACTGTATCAGTAACTTGTAACTCTGCAGCTACAGCACCGATAGAAGCACCTACTAATGCACCATCACCTACTACAACATCACCTGCTGCAGGATTAGCAATAGCATCAAAAGCATCAGCATCAACCACACCTGAGCCGTCAGCTTTATATAAGCCTACGTTAAGTGCAGTACCTGTAGTCCATGCTTCATCAGCAATAAACTTAGCAGATACGATTGTTGCGTTAGCAGGAATTACATGACCTAAGTTATTTGAAGCAGCTACTGGTAAGTCGTCATAAGTGAAAGTCCACTCAGCACGTTTAATCTTACCTGTTGATTTAGCTGCACCACCATATTTGGCATCAGTGCCACGAGGTCCGTAGTGATTAGCTACTCCTCTTTTTGCATCATTTTCGTATGACATAGTTTCTTCTCCTCAATTAGTATGTAGCTTCGTCAGTTAAAATAACACCAAGTGTGTCTACACGTTGAGCACCGAAACCGAAACGAGAAGTCACTTGATACTTGTCTGCTCGCTCTTCTTGATCTCTCCAACCTTCTGTTTTAGGAGCACGTCTCCATGCGTGCATGATAGGCTTGCAAGAGTCATCAGCAACACACATAAATACGTTAGCCTTGTCACCAACTTCAGCAGTATCGTTAGCTAAGCCGTAGCCTGAGCCATCAATAGCTTCTGTAGCTGTTAGTGATGGTAAGAAGTTAGAAGTGTAGATGTCGAAACCAAAGATGTTTCTTACAAACTTATGGTCACGAGCAAAACCTTCTGTTACAATACCTTCGAACATTGGGTTGTTTGATACGTTTACTAAGTTTTGTAAGCTGTTTAATGTAGCTTCAACAACTGGGTCTACAATAGCGATACGACCACCTGAAGGAACATTAGCTTTATCAAATGCTAATTTCATAGCGATGATGTCATCTAATGTAATGTTACGAGTAGAAGCACCTGCTCCACCTGCTACCCAACGATGTGGACGACCATTTACTAAGTTAGCGTTAGCAGCAGTGTGAGCACTGTTAGCAGCAGATAAGAATTTAGTTTCATGGTTTTCACCTAATGCACGAGTAGATTCCATAGCACGCATAGCCATTAATGTATCTACTTGAGAACCATCTTCACGAAGGTCATCAGAAACTTTCCAAGCATCACCGATGTAATCAGTAATAGCAAGTGTTAAGTTACCTGTGTCAATTGGTGAGAAGTTTAAAGGAGTATCCTCAGCAGCATCTTGAAGAGTTACTGTACCTACTGTCTTGATGTTTAAAGTTGTACCTGAACCGAAGTCAGTTACGTCTCTCCACATACCTTCTGGCAATAGATAGTCGTGTAAGTTCTCAAGAATAAACTGTGAATACTGTTGAGCTTCAATAAAAGCTGTAGTATTGCTAGTTAATTGTGACATAATATTTCCTTATTATAATTGAGATTTAACTTTCTCGCCTGCATTTCTCCAAGCAGCTAACATGTCTTTAGTAGAAGCACCCTTAGGTACTTTAGCTGAAAGCTCTGTTGGCTTTGTTGATCCTAAAGCTTGTGTATTAACTGAACTTGAAGGTTTACCTACTGTTGTAGATTTTGCTTCAAATCCTGCAAGCTTCATTACAACATTTGGTGATGTTGCAGCAAGATTATTAAGTTGTTCAACAGTTAGACCTGCATCTTTAGCAATTTGATTATAAGCATCTTGAGCTTTAGCTCCATACTGTTCAGTAAATTTAGTAGCTACTGTATCAGCATTTTGTTTAGCTTTAGATTGCTTTTCTTTTTGCTCCATAGTTTGGTTAACTAACTGCATAATTCTATCTTGGTCTAATTCAACACCTTGAGGGGTAGCCTCCACTGGTTGATTGCCAGACTTTAATTCATCAAGTAATTCTTCAGTAGTTTTACGTCTAGTTAGTTCTTCTTTTAATTGAGCCATCTCTTCCTCTAGGGTTTTGATATGCTCTTGTGCATGAGGAACTGATCTTAACGCATCTTCTGCTGATTTGTACTTTTTACCTTCTCCTACAAAGTCTTGAGCTTCTGTCGGAATCTCAAACTTAGGAGCAGAAGTATCTGCTTGTTGAGTCTCTTGGGTAGTCGACTCGGTTGTTTCTTGTTCAGTTGTTTGTTGTGTATTGTTATCTTCAGCCATTATTTTTCTCCTTGGTCAGGAATAAGATTATATAGTTTTGAAAAAGCCTTTTGAAAGCCAAGTTGATAAGCTTGATATTCAGACCAAGCAGGAAGAGTAAAATTATCTTCATCTATAGACTTACGTCTTGACAATTCGATTTGTTCTGTGAGATAATCTTTTAACTCTTGAAATACTTGATCTTTAGTAAGCTTCTTAGCTTTATCTGATTTTAAATCCATATAAATATTATACCATAAGTTGTATAAAAAGTCAAGTTAAACTTGAGGTCCTTCAGGTGGAACTTCCCCTTCTTGTAGGGCTTCCATTTGATCTCCCATCTCAGATTCTTCTAAACCAGGTTCTGCCTGTTGAGCTCTGAGAGATTGTTGAACTTGAGCAAGTAATTTCTGAGTTTCAGCTTGTTCAAAGACTGCAGCGTTATCTTTAATAAATTCATACTGTTCAAAGCCCATATACTCTTCAATCATATTAGCTAAGCGTTTAGCTGATAAATGTGGAGATATAAGCTGTCCCATAGGACTATTAAAGACACCAAGCATATTCTGAATAAGCTGAGCTCTAGCAGCATAATGACGAGCACCGATAGGACGGAGCTTACCTTTAGCTGTAATATCCTCTTTAGTAATAGATAAGAAATCAGCAACACCAAGATCATCATCCATTACACGAGAAACTTCTACAATATCTATGTTACGTTTAGAAACTTCTAACATAGTATTTAAGATTGGTTCTAAGAACTCAATCTCGAATTGGTTAATTTTATGTTGAAATATTCTGCCTGCAGCATTTTGTAACTGTTGTACTTCAAATGCTGTTTTCTCACCAGGAGATCTGAAACCCATAGCTTCTCTAGGTGCTCCTGCCATTTCTTCCATAATCTGTAACAAAGCTGCTATTTCATTATTTACTTGGAACGCAGCAGGGTTAGGAGGCATCATACTTACATCACCATCTTCAGGGATATGAATAGTAGATTCAGGACCCCATTCAAATGGTTCTACATCACCTTTAATAGCAATAGGTGGATGTATAGTTAAATCTAGTGCATCTGCTTTTAAGTTCTCTAGATGGTCAATACGATATTGAATACCTACTAAGTTATCTAGAGGACCCATAGCATATAAGTTATCAGGACGTTTTCTCCAACCTACATGATGCTTATTATCTTTACCTAAATAAGAAGGATTGTCTACATTACGAATAATAATAGAACGATCCATAATAGTAATGATCTTACGTTCTAATAGTTCACCTTCTTGTTCATCATAAATATCACCTTCAAACTCAATTATTTCTACTAAACCTGATTGGTAATACTCTTGTAAAGAACCAAAGCCATCAATGTGGTAAGCTTCTGCTTTGTTTACATCTTCTTGTCTAAATGATGAAATGCTTTTACGAACTTCCATCGCTTTTTGTACAGCTTCTTCATCATAGTTAAGATCTTGTCTATATTTAAGGTCTTTTTGTAGTTCACCTACTGTTTTAATATAACGAGTAAACTTAGGTGACTCTGAGAAAGAAACAGCAGTAGGATTAAATATAATATCAAATGGTGATATTCTAACTAACTTAGGACCACGATAAGTAGTAATAACATCTCCTGATATAGGATCTGTATGTTCTTCATTGACATAGGTTACTTCAGCAAAAGAGTTACCATAGTCAATGTAATCATAAACTAATTGAGATACTGTTTCTCTAAAGTTAGATTCTTTTAGTTTAGTTTTAAGATAGGATTCAATAGCTCTACGTTTCTTTTTGGTTGAATCTTCTAGGTTATAACCTTCCCATTTCATCCAATTATCATTTGGAAACAACGCATCCATATAGTTAGCATGTAAGTTGTCTCGTATCTGAGTAAGCTTAGGCAGAGTAGTTTTATTCTTCCAAGGAAGTTTAGAGTTAGTTGTCTTAGTTGTATCGGTTGCAAATAGATAGTTCCTTAGTTCTCGCCATTCTTCTTCTTTGTCTTGTCTTTGAATCCACCAGTTATTATAGAGATGTGATAGCTGCCTAGCTAAGCCATCTCCTTCTAATAACCTTTTAATTTCTGCTACTTTACCTGCCATAGTTATTCCTTATTAATAAGATACACCACCAAAGCGTGAGTGAGTTACTACATTTCTACCTACACTAAAAGAGCCTACTCGCTGTTTAGGAATCACAGCAATAGCTATAGCGTTAGATAGAGCATCTTTAATGTCGTCATGAGGTGGATGAGTCATGATTAATTCTTCTTCTAATGATTGACAATTACCACCTTTATAATGCCATACTTGTAAGTTATCGTATTTAGGTTCAAGCACAGCCCCTACTCGTTCTTCTTTATCACCTAAATGTCTAGTAGGTCTAAACTCTTCAATAGAAAGAGGTATACCATTAGGCTTTAGATAACTTTCTTTTAGCTCTTTAACAATCGTTTGTTGAGCTACTGTGGTTTCAGCTCTTAACTTTCTGAAACCCCACTTCTGCCATGATGTAAGAATATGATTGTAGTAGTCCACGATACGATCTGTTTTAAATCGATCTATGTCTAACACATAGAAGTTCCCTTGATGATCTACTCCTACAACCACTAATGCTGTATAGTCAGCTTTCTTTCTTAATGAGAACGCAAAGTCAATCGCTGCATATACATTAAGCTTACGATCTCGCATATACCAGTCTCCTTCTTTATTCTGTAGAATGTTTCTATCATAATATTGAAAGTTATCTGCATTGATACGAGCAGTTTCATTACTGTTTGGATTATTATAATACTGAGCATAGAACTGAGTATTATCTACATATTTAGCTTTAATTCTAGCTAGTTCTTTTGCATCGAATCCAAAAGCCTTACCATCTGCTCTTGTTTGTTTAGCCCATAAAAACTCACCATTGGTTTCTACGACTCTTTGAAATAATTCATATACTGGATCGTCTGATACTAACTCTCCATCATCATCATAAAGAGTTTCTTTCATGTTGATCATAGTATCATAAATATCTCTAGGATGATAACGAGTACCAACAACCCATTCATAAGCACCAGGGTTTTCAATGGAGGCAAGCTGTGAATAGGCTGAGGCAACCTTTTCTCTACCATCTTCCGTATAGGCATTACCTGGCACAACAATATCATCCAAGACAACAACATCAGCATGAAAGCCAGTAGTATTACTAGTAAGCCCAACAGCTTTACAAGTAGCATCACGAATACCCTCCAATTTCCTTTGTGGGTGGTCTACTGCAATCTCAGCAACTGCCCATTTCTCACGTTTACCCTCCTCAGGGTTTATCATATCTGACCAATAACGTCTGTATATTGGATTATCTATAATATTCTTAATAGCATATAATTGTTTCTCAGCTAAGTCAGCAGTAGCAGATACATATAGAATAGTTGTTTCAGGATGTTTAGTAATCCACCAAGCTGTTCTATAAGCTACTAACTTAGACTTCATGTGTCCTCGAGGAAGTAATACTAATTGGTTTTGTTTAGCATCTTGACGTTGCCACCATTGTATCAATTCTTCGTGGATAGCCCCCAACATTAAGTGAGGAGCTACTAACTTAATAAATGTTAGGAGATCAGACTCTGCTGCTTCTCTTATTTGATCTAGGCTAGCCTTGCTCATTTAGCACTTTCTTCATAACTAGTTTTACCTTCTTCGTCCATCCAGTCGTCTCCTACAAAGTGAGGTTTAACCCCATTAATCCATTTCTCTATGTTTAAAAAAGCACCTCCTATTGGACCTGTTCTAGCTGAGTGAACAGTATTAGGACCTATAGGTAAAGCAGGATAAGGCATTTTATCTTTAAACATTGTAAAAGGATGGTGATACCATTTATGTTTACGTTTAATGTCTACATCACCTGATACATATACTAAAACAGAATCAGTATTAGGATGAGTATGAGGTACAGACTCTGCATTAGGTTTTAATGCTATTAACTCAACCTGAAAAGGACCTTCTCTATAAAGTATGGTCTCTTGAGCATTTTTAACAAACTTTACTGGATGCTCTGTTGGAGTCTTTAAAGGTTTATGTTCCATCCAATAATTGACAAAGTCATATAAAGGAGTATCTTCATTAATTACCATTGTTAAGCCTTTTTCTTTTTCTTCTTACCCCAGTTGTTTTGCATGTTTTTATAGGCTTTAGCACTTATAGTTGATTTCTTTTTACTTCTGCTAGTTCCTGCCTTCTTACGTTTATTTATGTTTTCTACTAAGCTCATTCTTTATTTGCTCCATTCTGTTTAAACGCTGTTGTTTTGTCATATCAAACCATTCACTTATATCTTGATAGGTTCTATGACATGCTGTACATACATTATCTTTCAAACGACAAACCCCAGTACAGGGTGAGTCTTCTACCACTTAACTTTGTCAGCCCAATAAGCTGCTGACATCTTTCCTTTTGCTATGTTTTTAGCATGACGTGCTTTAAATGATTTCTGTCTTGCTTTCTCAGAAGCAGTTTTAGGATTAGCACCTGCTCCTTTTTTACCTTGTTGACCAAAGCGTATAAGCTTTACTTGATCACCTGATTTAGCAACAACAACATGAGATTTAGTTGGATGACCTGGAGTACGCTTAGGCTTGTTATAACCTGATACTCCTGCTCTTTTTAATCTAGGGTCTTTTTCTTTACTCATAGTAACGTGCTCCGTCTTTGTCTATAATTAATACTTGTCTTCTTGGTTCTTCACCTTCTTTAGGAAATGATATATGAATCCAAGAGTCATATTCTTTAATTAATTGATCAAATTCAATA
>Ga0222718_10001219_pt1 | contig 25324 bp, 23 predicted proteins | sample C33_27DmetaG_FD_165045 | JGI IMG/M metagenome (GOLD analysis project Ga0222718, IMG submission 165045) | Estuarine water microbial communities from San Francisco Bay, California, United States - C33_27D | ecosystem: Environmental > Aquatic > Marine > Unclassified | place: USA: California...
GCAGAGCAAAAGCCCGAACCTCACTGCTTTTTGAGACAGCCAAGATGCCGCGATAGATCATGACAGCGCCTGCTTCACCTGCGTGATTTGAACGTAAATCAGCAATTAGCCAATCGGGAAGCTCATGGTCTGCTTGGTTGGCAGCGCCAACCAGCCTAGTCTTTAACTGTAACTCTGCGCTGCGTTTCACGCGTGCAAGCTCACGAGGCACTTTCCTCATTTGTTTTAAAGTGCTCGGGCTTTCCATGCATGGCATACCACTCTTCCCATTCCCAAGGCGTCATCGTTTTAGGAATGGCGTTCGAGGTAGCGCGACTAAAAGCCTTGCCTTGCAATGAATTATCCGTTGTTTGAGCGTCATCACCGAGAATGTCGCGAATTAACTTCTGATTCCGTGTTTCCATGGATACCACCTCCTGAGCCTACAGTACTCTAAAAACGGCGGAAGTGGTTTTTGTCGATGACACTACGAATAGCAAACACAGGAAATGTGCTCAAGGTGGTGGCCGAATGTGAATGTTCTGATAAACTGCGGATCTCGTTTTCGGGCCCATAGCTCAGTTGGTTAGAGCAGTCGACTCATAATCGATTGGTCCCAGGTTCAAGTCCTGGTGGGCCCACCATTTTATTGACTCATCGATAAGTGCCAAAAGCACATGAGGTCCCAGCCCGACCCCTCCTAGCGCCCTCAGCCAGAGCGCCACCTGAGTCATTGCCTCTTTTCGCTGGGAAGGATTCCAGTTCAACAGCACTCAATCAGCAAGGAAGCCACTGAGAAATTCGTTGGTACAAAGTTGTTCGTGCCAGGTTTCGAAGGTGAACGAAAAAGATCTACAGGACCTGCAATGCACGTGCTAACCGCAGGCACTGCCCGAGTCTGTATGCACGATCTCAGGTTCCGCGATTACTTTCTGGACGCCCAGTTACTTGCAACACCGAATTTATAATTCTTATACTTCGAATTGAGGCCCGTGAGTGTTAAGCCAACCGGGGGGAAGTCCACCCCGTTTCAGGAAAGAAATACTCCCGAACAGCCTCGGCACCAGCATCTAGGCGTGCCGACCTAAAACGCTCGTCTTTCACAATGCGGTCTATGCCTCACGAAGTAGCACGGGATTGGCTGGTGTTCCACCCTGTGACATCGCACGTTCGGCCAGGTCAGCATAGCGCTTTTCGACAGCGGCTCGCTTGATTTTCAGAGTGTGCGTCACCAATCCATTCTTGGCACTCCAGTCTTCGGCGGAGATTACGACGGCAGCCAGCTTTGCGTGGCTATCGAGCTTCGCGTTGGTGCGGATGATCGCCTGCCGTAACTGCTCATCCACGAACTGCGGATCGGCAGCTTTGCCTTCCGCGGATAGCTGTATGGCCATCGCAGTCTGAGGGAGCCCCGCGCCCATCACACAAAGCTGCTCAATGAATGGCTCTAAGGATAACTCACCTTCTATCGGCAGCGGTGCAACATATTTGCCTTTTGCGGTCTTGAAGATTTCCTTCACGCGTCCGGTGATACTCAGGAATCCGTCCTGGTCCAGCGCACCGCGGTCACCGGTGTGAATCCAGCCATCCACCAGGGTCTCGGCGGTTTTTTCAGGTTCGTCAAGATAACCCTGCATCACCGCCTGTGCCCGGATCAGGATTTCACCGTCGTCGGCTATTTTGATGTCAGTATTCATAGTCGGTTTGCCCAGAGTCCCAGGCTTCCTGTCCCAGGGTAAGTTGCTTGTGCCCGAGAGAATCTCCGACTGTCCGTAGATTTCGCAGAGCGGCATGTTCAGATTCTCGTACCACTCGTGAAGCGACGGTGGTGTCGGCGCCGATCCCGTCAATAGAATTCTCGCTTCGTCGAGGCCGAGGCTCGCTCTTATCTTCATCTTCGTGCTTGCGCCTGTCTCAGGATTGGTAAGTAGCGTATCCAGTGCTTCCTGGCCGCCGGTCATAGCCAGAATACCTCCCTGAAACTTGGACCACAGGCGCGGAACACACTGAAAAAACGTAGGACGGACCTCCACCATATCCGTTCCAAAGGTGGCTTGCTCCTCATTGAATCCGATAGTGCACCCGGCGTAGAGGCTCATGAAGTCGACCGCTGCACGCTCAAAGCCATGCGCCAGCGGCAGGTAAGAAATCAAGCGGTCATTAGAATTCATACGGAAGGTCTGACCGAGGTTGCGCGCGATGTGGCTTGCACCTTCGAAATCGTAGACGACTCCTTTCGGCTTGCCCGTGGAACCAGAGGTAAAGATGGTAGTGATCTCATCGGTTGGAGCGCGATCCGGTTCGCCGGGCAATGGCGCTTGATCCCCGAGGAGCTCGTCCCAGCTGTAGTTTGCTCCGGGAACAGCAGCAGAAGGGAATGAAACCACGACCAGACCGTCCGGAAGCTCTGCCCTCACAGCCTCCCAGTTATCCGTCTCTCCGACAAACAGCACCTTGGCTGAGCTTCGATCCAGACAATACCGGGCATCCCCAGATGTCATTGTTGTGAATATGGGCGCACTTGAAGCGCCGGCCATCATGATCGCAAGGTCCGCTATCACCCAGTGAGCGCAGTTTTTTGACAGGATCGAGACTCGATCGCCATTGGCCAGCCCGAGAGCCTGCAAGGCCGCGGCCACACGGCGGGCCTGATCGCCGACCTCACTCCAACTGTAGTCTTTCCATTTCTGGCCATTGGGCTGCCGTAGATAAGTCGCGTCAGGTTTTGAACGCTCCCAGTGATAAAACATACCCAACAGTGTCGTTGTACTCGCAGTCTCGTTCATTAGCTTCTCCTAAGCTTCATCCCATTGTCTCTAGGCCAATCTCGGGGAGTTTCTCAGGTCTCGAGGGTCAAGGAGACACAATGGAGTTATTGGCGACGGCTGCTACGACATTCCTCTTAGTTAGTGCTTCTTACCGGACCTGCGTCGCAGCACGTTTCAATTATAGTTATGTATGGTTATGGACTCTCGGAGTCTGATAATCACAATAGGCAAATTCACAATAGAGTATCTTTTTAGGGGTGAGATTGGCATGATTAGAACAACCTGTTAGCTTGGCCATTTCGCTCTGTTTCTGCTCCGACAAGAACAGGCCCCGTTGAATGGGTATCCTGCCTCTGACTCAGTAACTCTCAGACACAAATATCGATGAAGAATCTCCAGGTTTCAACGCATTACACGGCCGTACTGATCCGGCACGCACAAGCGCTCGGCCTGGACTCTGATGGCATTCTCACAAGATCAGGTATCGACCGTTCGCTCGCCGAATTAGAGAACCAGTGGATTAGTAACGAGTCAATGACCAGGCTAATCAAGGAAATTTGGGCTGCGACCGATGATGAAACCATGGGTTTTCAGCCGTCGACGACCCGCCGGGGAACCTGGGCCATCGCATGCGAGTTTATGTTGGAGGCCGATACGCTCGGCGAATTACTGCGGAGAGGGGCCCGATTTCTGGAGTTTATGCCAGAGACAGCCATCGGATTCACTCTGGAGGAAAAGGAGCACACGGTGCTCCTTCACTCGGGGTACCAGCCCAACGATCGAGACATTGATTACTTCTTTGCGGAGTTTTTGCTGGCGTTATGGTCTCGTTTTCCAGGATGGGCTATCGGAGAGACTATCCATCTCAACCACGCTTTCTGCAATTATCCGCGGCCGCCTCACGTGACTCTTTACTCGGAGCTGTTGCATTGCGATGTGGCGTTCGATCAGCCGAGCACTGGCATCGGTTTTCATCGCCGCTACTTGGAAAAACCCATAGTGCGCACCATTGAGGAACTCAAAGGGTGGCTGCGCAATTCTCCTGCGGACCTACTGTACACGCCCGGACGTGAATCCAGTGTGCAATCTCATCTTAAGGGCGAGCTTCGAAGAGCAATCAAGAATGCGTCCCCATTTCCGGCCTTCGAGGCACTCTGCGAGCGACTCTGCATGAGCCCACAAGTTGTTCGCCGCCGGTTGGCAGAGGAGGATACCTCTTATCAGAAGATTAAAGACTCAATCCGCTGTGATGCGGCCCGACGAATGCTAACAAACAAAGATCTCTCGATCGCCGATGTGGGCGCTCGCACGGGTTTCAGCGAGACGGCAGCCTTCAGCCGTGCCTTTAAAAAGTGGACGGGGCAAAGCCCCGCTCAGTACCGGTCTAAAAAATCTTGAGAGTCCAGTTGCGCGAAACAGCGTAACGCCGGGTATTCAGAAGCGCTCTCGATGCACCTCGCTTGGAAGTCGCTCATGCTAATATGCTGCGACTGATCAACTCCTTCATGATTTCACTGGTACCGCCATAGATGCGCTGCGCGCGCGCGTCTACGTAGGCACGCGACACGCCGTACTCACGCATGAATCCGTACCCCCCGTGCAACTGCAAGCAGATGTCCGCTACTCGATTCTGCATTTCAGTGCAGGATGCCTTCGCCATGCTGACCGTTCCCTCGTCGAGCTCTCCGGCCATGAACAGCCCTTTGCATTCCTCGACAAATGAGCGGTGAATCCTTACATCGGTCGCCGCCTCTGCCAGCTTGAAGCGCGTATTCTGAAGATCGGCGAGAGCTCCGCCGAAAGCCTTCCGCTCCTTTACATAGCGTATCGTGTCGTTCAGTACGCCTTCAGCCGCGGCAACCGCACCTATTGCCAGCGCTAGTCGCTCACGCTGCAATTCTCCCATCAAAACGGCAAAGCCGCGATCGAGCTCGCCCAGAATAGCCGTGGCCGGGACCCGAACGTCCTCGAAGAACAGCTCTGAGGTGTCGCTGGCGTGGAGCCCGATTTTCTCGAGATTGCGCCCTCGGGAGAATCCCGGCATTGAAGCGTCGACAAGAAACAATGTTGTCCCCTTCGAGCCACGCACATCAAGATTGGTGCGCGCCGCTACCACGACCAGGTCACAGTGTTGGCCATTGGTGATAAAGATCTTTGAACCGTTGATGACGTAGTCGTCGCCTTCCCTGCGCGCGCTAGTACGGATCCCCTGCAGGTCGCTACCCGCACCAGGTTCCGACATCGCAACGGCTCCAACGCACTTGCCGCTGGCCATAGCCGGAAGATAGCTCTGCTTTTGCTCTTCGGTACCGTGGTTCAATAGATAATGGGCAACGACGTCGGAATGAACAGCCATGGGTCCACCCAAGGCACCACAGTTGGCGCGTGAAAATTCTTCCTGTATCACCATGGAAAACAGAAAATCGGCACCGGCACCGCCGTAACTCTCCGGCAGGTCGACGCAAAGTAATCCCTGTTCACCCAGCTGGTTCCAGAGATGGCGCGGAAATATTTCGGCTTTCTCCCAAACTTCGTAGTTCGGAACTACCTCCGTTTCTACGAATCGGCGAACGTTCTCCGCAAATAGCTCAAGCTCTTCTAGCTTGGCAGTCTCCATGAATCCTGAAGCCAAAGGCATGTTCATCAAACTCTCTCCCGTAACGCGTGTGAATTTTGTTGGCGACTTTGCGAAGCGTCACCATTTCGCTTTCGCCAGTGCCCTTAAATGGCGACGAGCGCTTCTCCAATCAGAGTCTGCTGCCCATCGGCCTTCGCCGCCTGGATCGAGCATCGCGCCAGTGTTTCGCCATCCCGCTCGATAAGCTCCACCACTTCACCGCTACAGCTAATGATATCCTGCAGGTGGGTTATGGCTGCAAAACGACTGCTGAACTTGCGCAACTGAGACTGAGGCTGCCAGTCGGTCAGCATGCGTCCAAGATAAGCCATTGACAGCATGCCATGAGCGAACACATCCGGGATCCCAGCCTTCTTGGCGAAGTCGCTGTCGATATGAACCGGATTGTGATCTCCGGAGGCACCTGCATAAAGAGCCAGGGTCGTCCGGCTGATCGCGGGAAGCTTAAGGGCGGGAATCTTTGTACCTACAGTTGTCTTCGACATAGCCATCTCCTTCATGAGCTCCGGTAGACCAGGGTCTGTCGAGCCTTGCCTACGGGCTCCCCACTCTCGTTGGTGTAGACACTCTCTACGACAACGAATTCCAAGGCTCCGCCTTTTTTATCGAAAATGTCTGCAATTTTCGAGGTCTGCGTAATCACATCACCGGCATAGATCTGGGCAAGATAGTCGAACTCCTGCGAGCCGTGAAGAACTCGCGGGATGTCCAAGCCAAGCAGCTTAACGATCGGCAGAAACTCAGGACCCTCAAGGTCGATAGAGAACATAAAGGTAGGCGGAGCCGGAATTGTCGCGTGACCTGCGGCTCTGGCGGCAGCTTCATCGACATAAATCGGATTGGTCTCCCCGATGGCCCTCGCGAAAAAGCGCAATCGCCCTTTTTCGATCTCAACCGTGAACGGCGCAAATTCATGTCCGATCTTGCTTCTGTCTAGCATTGCGAGCTCCTGTACATTGTAACCACCACGGCACCGCCCAAGCCGAGATTGTGCTGCAGCCCGATTCTTGCGTTCGGCACCTGACGTTGTTCAGCGGCCCCACGCAGCTGTTTGACGAGTTCGTAGCACTGCGCAAGCCCAGTCGCACCGATCGGATGCCCTTTGGACATCAAGCCGCCCGACGGGTTGACCACGAACTTACCCCCGTATGTGTTGTCACCCGCGTTGACAAAATCGGTCGCCCCACCCTCTTCGCAGAGACCCAGGCCCTCGTAGGTGATGACCTCATTGGTCGTAAAGCAATCGTGCAGCTCGACAACATCAACTTCGTCGGGTCCGAGGCCTGCCTGATCGAAGACCGCCCGAGCGGCGCGGCGGGTCATATCGCCGCCCACTAAGCAGATGGGGTCATTCCAGGTCGCCGGTGTGTCAGTCGCCATCGCCTGGCCGATAATCTCTACGCCGCCGCGCAGTCCATGTCGTTTCGCAAAGGCGTCGCTACATACCACGGCCGCACCCGCGCCGCAGGTTGGGGGGCAGCACATCAGTCGGGTGAGATAGTCGAGATAGAGCGTTGGTGACGCCAGCACCTCCTCAACTTCCAAAGGGCGGTTGAAGAGTGCGAGGGGGTTCAGTATGGCGTGATTCCGACTCTTTACGGCTACTTTGGCAAACAAGTCAGGTGTCGCGCCGTAAGTATCCATGTAGTGCTTGCCAGCAGCTCCGAAGCATCGCAGTGCGAGGGGGGCATCGGGATACCCGGCATCGTCGAGAACCTGCATGAATTCATCAAACGGAGACTCGCGATCATCCCAGTGAGACCCCAGTGCGCCAGGCTGCATCTCTTCAAAGCCAAAGGCGAGCGCGCAATCGATCGCACCGCTTTCGACCGCCTGTCGAGCCAGATAGAGCGCCGTGGATCCCGACGAGCAGTTGTTGTTCACGTTGATTACTGGGATACCCGTCATAAAGGCACCGTAAACCGCATGCTGCGCGCAGGTGGAGTCGCCATAGATGTAGCCGCCGTAAGCCTGCTCGATAAGCGCCGGGGCTACGCCTGCGTCATTAAGCGCGCCTTGTATGGCCTTGGAAGCCATTGTTCGATAGGACTCCTGCTGGCCCGGCTTGACGAACTTGACCATATCGACGCCGATAACTTGTGCGTTATTCACCGCTTTGCCTCCCATCACATGCTGATTCCGAGGTTGCCGAAGACCGGCCCAAAGGTATCCTGCACAGAGCGCGGGTGATCGGCGTTTGTGAAGTCACAAACCTTGTCCCACACATCCCTGACCTGCTCCGCGCTCATGTCTTCACTGGGCGAGAAACTCACGCCCTTACTTCTTTCCCATCTGAGCCTGGAAATCCAGCCAGCGCCGACCTCAAACAGCGAACCATTATCCAAACTGTCTTCTGCGCACAGCTTAACGACGAGGGGAGTCACGTACTCCGGCTTGAGCGCCTCAATAACTTCCTGGGGCAGTATGGTCTCGGTAAGCCTGGAGCCTGCGACCGGCGCAATTACGTTAGCCTTGATACCCTTTTTTGCACCCTCGATCGCCAGCGTATTGGTGAGTCCAATGAGGCCGCATTTTGCGAAGGAATAGTTCGCCTGCCCAAAATTCCCGTAGATCCCCGCAGCAGACGTCGTGTTGACGATTCGGCCGTAACCCTGTTCAAGCATGATCGGCCAAGCGGCTTGGGTAACACGAAATGCTCCGAGAGCGTGCACCTGGTATATCAGCTCCCAGTCCTGCTCGCTCATCTTCGCAAAACTGGCGTCGCGGAGAATGCCGGCGTTGTTTACGACAACGTCAACCCGGCCGAAGTTATCCAGAGCTGTCCGGATAACTGCGTCACCATTTTCGACAGAGTCGTAATTGGCAACAGCTTCTCCGCCGGCATCGAGAATTTCCTGCACCACGGCATCGGCAGCCTCGCTACTCTTGCCTTCGCCACTACCACCGCCACCGAGGTCATTAACCACAACCTTCGCGCCGCGCTGCGCAAATTCAAGCGCGTGAGATCGACCAAGACCTGCGCCGGCCCCAGTAATCACAACTACGCGATAGTCAAATCGAATGTCACCGCTCAAAATATCGTCTCCGCTTTAAGTAGATCTGGCTGGCTTAATGTAGACACGCGGCGATGAGCGATACAGGACCATTTCGCTCAATTGTTATGATCATTTTTCTCGCCTTGCGGTCATCGCACTCGACTAGACTTGGTTAGATCCCCAACTTTAGCGACGAAATAACCCCTGCAAGCTGAGCAGACTGAGCATACCGTGATATGTTTTTTCGTCATTGTTTTGTGGATGTTCGCCTCACAAGACCTCTGGCGCCCTACAAAGTGCTGAAAACCATTCACAGTCTCGACAGCATTCCGCTGACCAGTGTCGGAAAGATCGATAAAAAACACCGACAGTGGGTGACGTCAATAATTGAAGAAATATTGGATGGTTATTACGTCTTCCACGCCTTATATCCGCAACTCAAACGTCATCATCTTGGTGTCGTGGATGAACCGTAATAGCGGATCCAGGCCTCCTCGGTGAGCGGCATAAATCTGCCCTTCTGCTCAACCGGGAATCGTATCGGTTGACCCGCGTAGACTTCTCGGACCTGGGAATCGACAACAACAGCGATGCCATTAACCAGCACATGAGACACGCCGGTTACCGGTAATCCCTGCTCACCCACCTTGTAAGTTGAATTATCGGTAACTGTTAGCGGGTTAAATACGACGACATCTGCGACCATACCTTCCTGCATCCGACCCCTGACCTGCATTGCCTTCAAACCGGTATTACCCAGGTACTTGGCGGGAAGATAGTTCATCTTCGACAGTGTAATCATAAGCGGCAATTCGAGCTCGCGACTCAAACGCAACAGCTTGCCGTGGCTACCCGCGGTGCGAGGGTGGCCAGCCCACTTCTCATAAGGCGTATTGAAATTGACACTGGTGCCGAGCGGCAACCAGGTACCGTCGGTGGCTAGGGTAAGCTCCTCGTCACGCACCCAATCTTCCAGCCAGAACGAACGGTTTCCATAGTAGGCAAAAATTAACTTATCAGCGTCGGTGTTTCTGGCCTTCAAAAACTCCTCCCGGGTATAGAACTTACCTCTTTCGGGATCGTAGATACCGCCCTCTGCGCCGCCATTTCCGTATTGATTGCCGGTGGCTTCATAGGTTTCAGGTTGTAGATACTCCGCAGAAATTACCGTCGAGGCGGCGATGTAAGGATATATCTCTCCCCACATCGTGTAGCCTTTTCGGCGCGCCCAAGAAAGTTTATTGGCAATATCCTGCCAGCCGGCATCGAGCATATGGCAGTAGAGCAGCGGCGCTTCTAATTCGAGGGCATTTGCAAACACTTCATCGAATCCGGCAGGCTGCTCCGCAGGCGTTAAGGCACTGGGATAGTACCTCCCGTGCACGGAAGTCAACCTGCCATAGTTGCCTGCGGCTTTCTGTACAGCGTACTGTTCCAGGGTCGAGATCCCGGTCCTGCTGTAACCTGGCACAGAACCCACCCCGATTGCCCCCTGACGCAACTCCTCATCCAGGCTTCTCATTAAATCGTTCAACTGTTGTCGGTTACTGGTGCTTACCGACCAGCCCGCTTCAGTCGCGCGACCCATCATCACTGTTATCTGCACGGCATCCATTGGACCTGCTGTCAAATCCTTGTTGATTTGCCACGCTTCATCGTCGTGAATACGGATTCGATGCGCCATGTGCGAGGCGGTAATTCCGTAGTTGTAGAGTGAATTCCCCTCCTTACTCAGGTACCACTGCGCTACTTTTAAGCCGCCGCCTTCAAGCTCCAGCGCGGTGGTTATCCCGGCACGAAGCGCCAACTTCTGTGTCAATACGTCCTGCCCATGCCAGTGCGTATCCACGAACCCGGCAGTCACCACCTGACCGGCAGCCGCCAGAACCGTATTGCCTGTTATCGGTTTCGTAGTTATTGCCTCTATAAGGCCATCCTTAATACCTACGTTACGGATCTCGTCAAAACCGGTTTCGGGGTCCATAACCCTCCCTCCCAAAATAACGACGTCATAGTCGTCCATTTGGAGATCTGAACTGGACCTGGGACCGCCAATTGCCTGACTGCAAGCACAGAACAAGAGCAATACACAGGCAACAAGAGACGTGAGCTTAACGCGCATTTTATTTAAGTCCTATCTATGGCGATTTACTGATTCACCGGCCCACTAAAATAGTTCTGGCCTCCTCAATCGGCGAGAGTGTTCTTGTAGATCTTTCCATCTTTCATGATCAGATCGATGTTGTCCTCATAGTTTTGCAGGACAAGAATATCCTCCAGCGGATTGCCGTCTATAAGAAGGATATCGGCATAGGCACCCGCCTCGATCACGCCGAGCGGTCCATCTGGATAGGGGTTCTTGACACCGGACAGCGCGATCGCCTCGCCGTTGATTCTGGTGACCTGTTGCAGTTGTTCGAAGGGCGTATAGTATTCGTTGCGAAACGACCACTCGGTCGGAAACAGCTTCAGGAACGCATCACGGGGACCAATGATATCGGTGCCCCAAAGTGTTTTCAGTTTGTGCTTCCTTGCGTACTTGATGGTCTGCTTCAGACCATCGTGGACTACCTGTGCCTTGGCCCTCTGCACTTCTGTATCAATACTGGGATGTGTTTTCGGGTCGGCAAGAAAGACGGAAGTCTGCATCGACCAGATAACGTCGTGCCGAGCCATCTTCCTGACGGTATCTTCCTCCATGATGGTCGCGTGCTCGATCATTTTGAATCCGGCGTCAATGGCCCGATCGACCGCCTCATCGAGATGCACGTGTATCGTCGCATACGTCCCGTAGTTCGACGCTTCCTCCGCTACAGCCCTGAGTTCCTCTATCGAATACTGCAGCGAAGTGAGCGGGTCCATCTGGCTGTAGATCCCGCCCCCGCCCATTACTTTGAGAAAATGGGCTCCTGCGGCCAGGTTGGTACGCGCGAGCTTACGTACCTCAGGGACGCCATCCGCCGTGCGGGTTGCCCCGAGAAAATTAAGAATAGAGTTTTCAGGGTTGCGGGCCGCCGGTGAGAAAAATGGATTATTCTGGTAGGGCAAACGAAAATCACCATGACCGCCTGTTTGCGATATGCCCGAGCCCGGCGATAGAATTCGAGGCCCAACTGCCGTTCCGTCATCAATTGCCTGTTTTGTTCCAAGTGCCCATGCGCCGCCATCTCTCACCGTCGTGAAACCCATATTAAAATAGTCCTGGGCTCTCACCAGCATCTTCGCGCCCACCGCATCCCAATAGGTTGAGACCAGTTCGGTCGCAGAAAATGCGGCGCCAATAATATGTCCGTGAGCCTCGATCAATCCGGGCATCAGGGTCCGCCCTTCACCGTTGATCACCGTGGCGTCGGCAACGTTCAGGTTCGCGCCCAGCTGTTTGATCATATTGCCTTCAACTAGCACGTCGGTGTTGCTGGCAAGTGATTCGCTGCGTCCGTCGAAGACATTGACGCCGGTGAATAACACGAGTTGGGATTCCGCTTGCGCAGTCGCACTGATGACGGCCAGCAAGAGACTACGCGCCAGTCCATGCAGCCATCGAAGTTGCCTGCCCGAATCAGGTCTTATCTCAATCTTCATGAAGTTTCTCCCTGTTTGGTCTCGCTATGGCCGGCTCCGATCTTATCTCCGGTAGGCCTTCAATATCAGTACGGGCTCGGCCAGAATCTGATCGCTTACCGCCTCAAATCTGGTTGTTCCGCCAGTCTCAAGATCAGTGATTTTCCTGACCGTGTCCATTCCCTCAATCACTGTCGCGAAAGCGGGAAACCCCTGGTTATCCGGCTTGCTACGCCCGTCGAAATCCAACGATGGCAGGTCTCCCAAACAGATAAAAATCTCGGGAATAACCTGTCCGCTTTCCCAGAGATCCCGTGCGAACGAAACCGTTGCGAAGCGATGCTTCAAGCCGGTTTCCTCGGTGGTCTCGATTCTCTCGAGCAAGCGTAGCCCAAGATCCGCCACGCTCGCGGGGCCCGGCCCGGCGATAAAGCCATACATGACTCCGCCCTGAATCAGCTCTGGTCCGTCTACATCAGCGCCAAGAGGGACACCGGCTCGGTAAAAACTGGCTCCGTCGTAATCTCCACGATCCACAAGGCCGAGGAAATACGCAGCCGTTCTGGGTGCCCTGTCGTGGTAGACTTGCACTACGATGTCACCTAGGGAGGTTTCAAGCACCACTTGTGCGGGTTTCAAGCTGGCTGAACTGCCTGCGGCCGCTGCGACCGGCAGAACCAGCGCGGCCCACAGCACTACCACTCGAAGAAGAAAGAATCGCATATTCATCCGGTCCTCCCTTGCTGCTGATACGACCCATAGTCTAGAAGTGTTCTGCTGACCACCGTCATCATAAAGAAACCTGAAAAAACATCCCCGCCGGGTGCGGCGGGGATTGTGCTCGGCGGGATTACCAGTTGTAGGATGCAGTAACACCATAAGTCGCAGGCATACCTGGAGCGCGAATTATATTGTCCACACTCTTATAAACGTTAGATGCTACGAACTCGTCGGTGACGTTACGCCCCCAAAACATCAGGCTCCAAGCGTCATCGGTTGAGCGCAAGCCGGCACGCAAGCCAACAACTGTGGTTTCATCAACTTCATAAATTGGATCTAGAGGAGCCGCCGCACTGCCAAAGTCTGTCTGGAAGCTGTCAGAGTACGATAAGTCGCCGCCTAAAAATGCCATCAGCCCATCCCTAACAGGCCACTCGTAATTGACAAGCGCAAGCAGTTGCATCTGCGGGGTCAATGGAAACTCAGAGCCCGCTAAGTCAAACGCTTGCGTGCTTTGCTGGGTGTAGCCAGAAAACTTTTTAATCTCAGTGTCCACATAAGAACCAGCCAAGCTCACAAAAAGACCGTCAATCGCTTGCCATTGTAATTCAATCTCGGCTCCTTTCACTTCAGACTCAGGCACATTGGCTAGAGTGAACAGCGAACCGAACCCGGTCAGAATCTTGGTAAGCATTTGCTTGTCAGTATAGTCGTAATAGAAAGCAGCACCGTTTAACTGGGCATTGCCGTCCATCAGTGCCGTCTTAAAACCAGCTTCAACAGCGTCCAGCTGCTCTTGAACAACCGGCTCGAGCTGAATATGAAGGTTAGCGGCCAGTGTTGGAAATGAACCCGACTTAAATCCACGACTGTAAGAGAGATATAGCAGAGTATCGTCATCCAGATTCCAATCTACGGCCACTTTGCCTGAAGTAGAACTTTCATTCAAAGCACCCTTATAGAGCTCTGCCTGACCTTCGGAATTAAGACTTACACAGCCCCCAGGTTCATTTCCCGCACCTAGTAGCGCACTGAATATAAAATACAGCCCACCATGTACATCTTTGGTACAGCCTTCAAAATCTTTCTCATCTCGTGTGTGACGCAAACCAACCGTCAATGAGATGTCGTCAGTGAGATACCATTCGGTGTGCCCAAATACCGCCCAGGATTCGCCCTCCTGCTTACCAAGACTCAGAATCTCCTGTATTCCAAAGGCAGGGACACCGGCAAAATTATTAGTATTGGTACTAAATTCAACACTCTGCGGACGGTCACCAAGCACTTCATCATTGCTGTAATACACTCCTGCGATCCACGAAAAAGTGTCGTTTTCACCCGATAATCTCAATTCCTGGGAGAAAGAATCTATCTCGGCATCATTGGAGTAGTAACTGTTATTAAGGTGGTCAGAGGAAGGGGTAAAGCCGACTGCAGTGGCTGGAATCAAAGGTGGAACACGAGGGTCTTCCAGGGGAACCCCAGAAAAACCATCACGATTAAACACAGAACCATTGTCTTCAAAGTGAGAGACGCCAGTGAGGGTGGTAAGTTTCAGATCTTCATTAATCTGCCACTTAAGAGTTAAAAACGCCGACTGCATTTCAGTGTTCTTGGTAAAGTTTCTGCCGACTGTCCAGTCTGCGCGACGAGCATTGTCAGATGGTGTTGGTTTTATGTAGTCTTCAATAATATCTGAAACAGTCATGTTGCCCGGGGTTTGATAGGCGGCTCTCATAAACTGAGGCGCCAGCGTGTCCGAATTATCTTCCCACCAATTTAAAGCCAACAACGCATCGAAGCTATCGCTGAAATCTGCCTCAAGTTGCAAACGCACTCCGATTCGATCTTGCTCACCCAATTCATCTTCACGGGATACGCTCTTCTGCCAACCCTCACCTGATTGTGTCGTTCTAAACGCAAGGCGAGCGCGAACGGCATTACTAAGAGCTCCGCTGATATAGCCTTCGGCATCGATGGTTTCGAAGCGGCCATAACCAAGAGAAATACCCGCTTCGAATTCCTCTGTTGGCTTGTTGGCGATGTAGTTAATGCCGCCACCGGTACTGTTGCGCCCATACAGCGTGCCCTGAGGACCCTTCAGAATTTCAACACGTTCGATATCCAGTAACGGACCACCTGTCATAATAGGGAACGGGATTGCCACTTCGTCGTTGTAGACACCTACTGTTGACGCTGCCTGCAAGCTGGATTCGTTAAAACCCACCCCGCGCATTGTATAAACCGGAGTACCTGCTCCCACATCATTGTAAGTCAGACCAGGGGTAATGGCGGCCAAATCCGTTATGTCTTCCACTGCCAACTCCTTCAGCGTATCTCCGCTATAGGCAGTGATAGACATGCCAATTTCATTGGCGCTTTGCTCCCGTTTCTGGGCGGTGACCAGAATCTCTTCCAATTCGATAGCAGATGCGACGCTGCTTACACCACCAAGCAAAACACAGCTGCTGATCAATGAACTTATGAGTTTCTTATCCATATTATGTATCCCCTCTTGAATGTCCCCTCAAATCATGAGCCAACTCGTAGCGCATGCGATCAAGGTTAGAACAAGCTGCTAGATCTCTATATGACGATAATTTACAAATCGCTTGACTATTTTTATTAGTGCGACGCGTGTGAGGGAATCCCCCATAGATACCCGTAACTGTATGGTGAACAGCTACTGGTCGCCGATATGATCGAACTGGCCCGCCAATACGGCCGTTATGGCTATCGGCGTATTGCGGCATTGCTCAGGGAAGCTGGCTGGCGGGTCAACGGCAAGCGCGTGGAGCGTCTTTGGCGGCGTGAGGGGCTGAAGGTACCGAGCAAACAGCCCAAACGAGCCAGACTCTGGCTCAACGACGGCTCCTATATCCGACTCAGGCCAATGCATCGCGATCATGTATGGTCCTACGACTTCGTGCATTCCGGATGCTTAATATCATTGATGAGTTCACCGGGGAGAGCTTGGCCATTCGGGTAAAGCGTAAGCTCAACTCCATTGACGTGATCGATACGCTGACGGATCTGTTTATCTTGCGAGGTATACCTGATTACATCCGATCAGATAACGTGCTACCTGCGGTTTTGATGGAATTGATGCCAATACGAGATTCTTCCGGTATCACCAGATTGCCTAGCTCACATTCGATGCTCGGCTAAAAAGTGTGCTCACCATAGTGTACAGGGGTCCACTCTTGGGCGGCCCGAACGTGCTTAACATAGCATTTTTTGGAAGCCGTGGGCGTCGAACATTATCTACTGGGTCACAAAGGTGCCCTGACGGCACTAAGAATTACGTCCCACGGCTAAACTCGTAATAACCCTGATAGTCGCGATCTGACTTAACCAGCGCATGTGCGACTCTTGCCATTTTGGCGGCAACGGCAGTTCGAGCCTTACGGCGAAGATCTTTGTTGCCAGGGTCTTTGGATATGTATCGTCTGAACTTCTCGCGGAAGTAGTTTTCCTTACCATTAATGGCTTGTGTGGCAGCGAGCCAAAACGCGTAACGTAAACGGCTGTTGCCACGTTTGCTAAGCCGGTACTGCCCCTTGGATAAGCCGCTCTGCTGAGCCGCTAGGCTGAAACCACAGAAACTCAAGTATTGACGGTAGTGTTTGAAACGACATAAATCCCCGCTCTCAGCGATGATCTTCATGACCAGTATCGGACCGATGCCTGGTATTGATCGCAAGCGCTGGTAGTCCGCTCGATTTGATAAAAATCCGTCGGCTTGTCGCTCAAGCTTGGTGCGTTGGTCGGTCAACTCTGCGAAGCGTGTGATCTGAAGCTTAAAGGTCTCAGCAGCAACGCTGTCCACCGCAACAGGCAGACCGATTGATTGTGATGCCTGGTCATACAAATGCGACAAAAACGATTCTTTATTGACCTTACGGCCAACGACATCCCATGCGCGCTTGATGAACGTCGGCTTGCGGCCGAGGCCGTGTAAAAACTCCCGCTGAAAAGTAAAATACAGCTTTTCGGTGGAGGTGTGACGAATGAGCGGTTTCATCGAAGGCGAGAATCGTCAACAGAGCACTCTGTTCCCCGAACGCGTCGACGATTACGTTGGAGAAGACAGCGTCGTTCGCGTGGTCGATGTCTTCATTGATAGGCTGGATATTTCCGGACTGGGCTTCAAGACAGAACACGCCGACACGGGCCGCCCTGGCTACCACCCTCGCACGATGCTCAAGATCTACGTCTATGGGTACCTCAACCAGGTGCACTCCTCGCGACGCCTGGAACGTGAAGCCAAACGCAACGTCGAGCTGATGTGGCTCACCGGCCGGCTGTCGCCAGACTTCAAGACCATCGCTGACTTCAGGCGCCACAACGGCGAGGCGATCCGCCTGGTGTGTCGTGAGTTCGTGATGCTGTGCCGCAAGCTGGACCTGCTCAGTGACACCGTCGCCGTGGATGGCAGTAAGTTCAAGGCGGTGAACAACCGCGACAAGAACTTCACGAAGGCAAAGATGAAGCGCCGCATCGCCGAAGTAGAAGCGAGCATTGAGCGGTACCTCGAGCAGTTGGATGAGGCCGACACGTCTGCACCCACCGAAGACCAGCACCGGATCAAAGACAGGATCGCCGCACTCACAGAGGAGATGGATCGGCTAAAAAAGCTCGAAGTCCGGATGCTTGAATCGCCTGACGAGCAGATCTCCCTGACTGACCCGGACTGCCGTTCCATGAAAAGCCGCGGCGCTGGCATCGTAGGCTACAACGTACAGACTGCGGTGGATGTCGAAACCCACCTTATCGTCGCACATGAAGTGACGAACGTCGGCATAGACCGGCGTCAGCTCGGTCCCATGGCAATAAAGGCGCAGGAAATCCTAGCGTCAGATAATACGATCACCGTCATCGCGGATCAGGGATACTATCGGGGTGAAGAACTGCTGGTCTGCGAAGAAGCTGGTATCACAGCCTACGTGGCGAAAGCCGATACGTCGGGCAAGCGCGACAAGGGAGAGTTTACCCGCAAGCAGTTCCGCTACATTCCCGAGGATGATGAATACGAATGTCCCGCAGGAGAACGTGCGATCTACCGCTTTACACGAACAGAGGCCGGGAAGCAGATTCGGCGCTACTGGTCGTCGGCGTGTTCAAGCTGCTCAATCAAATCGAAGTGCACCCCGAGCGATTATCGACGCATCAGTCGTTGGGAGCATGAAGATGTTGTTGAACGCGCTGAAGCAAGGCTCACGAGCTACCCGGAAGCCATGAGAGTCAGGCGAGCCACGGTGGAACATCCGTTTGGCACCTTAAAACAGTGGATGGGATCTGGGTTCCTCACCAAGCGGAAGCACAACGTCAGCACCGAGATGAGCCTGCACGTGCTGGCTTACAACATGAAGCGGGCGATGAACCTAGTTGGAGCAAAGGCAATCTTAGATGCGATCTGACAGGTTCGCTCGCCTTGGGAAAACTCGACACATATAGTCCCGGTGACAACGAGTTTTTACACGGCCTCGGCCATAAGCGGACAGTGCTTAGTTGAGGTGTTTCTCGAGAAATTGAACAATTCTCTCACCTACAGAAAGCCTGATGCCATCATCTCCAAGTGAGACTGCTCCGGTCGGGTAGAAATGCGGAAATCCTGGTACCCACACAAGTTCGAAGTCGGCGCCAGCATCTCGCATTGCTTTGGTAATAACCGGTACTTTCTCCATTACTGCTGGCTCGTCATTTTGTGAAACAACAATCATCGTCGGTACCACAGAATTCGACGTTACAGTCTTCGAGACATCAATCGCCGAAACTGGCGGTGACAGGGGGAAAATCGCTGCAACCGGGGCGTTTAGCCCAATTGCGGCATTGATTGTTGTTGCTGCTCCAGCTGAGTGCCCACCAACAGCGATCTTGTCAGGGTCAATTCTGTAATCTTCGGCGGACCGTTGAACGAACTCTACAGCCTTTGAAAGGTCTTCAGCTGCTGACAGGATCGTCTTCCAGACGATCGTCTTTCCGGCATCTCCCTCAAGAGGGGGGAGGCCAAGCGTTGACCGAGCGTAGTTAACCCGTCGCATTCCCGCCTCAGTGATGTCAACGTGCATAGGCAAGAGCCAGTCAGCATCCAATTCAGTTTCAGGCTCTGGTAACTCTGGAGCGAGACGATACTCGATTACGAATACTACATACCCTTGCGGTGCCAGAAGTCGAGCGTAGTCTTCCATTCGCCCATGAACAGCGCCCTGCTCCTTATAGGTCGGCTGGCGAAGGCCACCACGTTGAAACCCACCCCCGTGTACCAAGACAACTGCCGGCCTTACGGTTTCTGATTCCTCGTTAACGGGTGTATAAACATCGAGAAGCAAGTCGCGCTCAATGCTAACTCCGTCTCGAACTACCTCTCCTTTACCATAGGGCACATCGATTTTGATCTCATACCCGAAGACCGGATCGGCGGAAACCCGTCCACTTACTAACAGGAAAATACATGTCATAAAAATGAGTAGCTGAATTAATCGATCGCCGTACTGCATCTGCATCTCCAGTATTAAAGCAGCTTAAAAATAAGAGTAATCTCCGAAGCTAGGGCCGCTTTGGGTCGAACTCGGCTGCTCGTAGCACACCTGATAAAGGTCCGCTTTCGATTGCTGAAGCTCATCAGTACATATCGCATCGCCCGCCTCCCGCTTACTTGAGGTACGTAACAACGTGAAGTAAAGCCAAGGGAAATGACCGTTTCTAAATTCTGCTCAGGAGCCACAACGACATATCACTTTAGGAGCGATACTAATCTCAGTCTGCTCCTAAATCTGTTGATAATCGCGGGACATTACATTCGACCCTCAATCCGCATCTGAATTCATGGCGACCGTAACTCATCCCTGGATGCATTTCGCTGTTGTCAAAGAGTTTTGATCACTCACCCTCCTCTACACCAATGCGATCTGAACTCGAAATTATCGCGCCACCAAGCTCAACGATTGCCTCGCCAACCCGTCGCCAGTACAACCTCGATTCATCAAGATTTCGAGTATTGGACAACCAAGCGGACGCCATGAATGCAAATCGATTATGCTTTTCGTTCCATTCTTTGACTGCCTTTTGGATGGGCGTCGGGTATAGGGTCACACGCAAACGTCTTCCAAAACTCAACACTCCAGCAACCAGGTCGATGGAGTGGATCTGATAATCCGCCTGACCATCAACGTTGACCGGTGCACCCTCTGTCAGAAGCGATCTTTGAGGGCCCCTTAACGCCTGTGATGACGTTGGATCTTCGATAGGCGGTGCGATCAAATTGCCGTGGGCATCTAGAACCAATGCACCTCTGGTTACTTCAATAAATTCTTCACTGTAGCTTCCAGGTCGGAGACGCTGTCGAGAGTGATTGATCAAGGCCCGCTGTTCAGCAGAACGCCTACTCTCGAGAAACTGTTGATAAGCCGGGTTATCGGCACGTATTTTGTCGCAATACGTTACAACCTCAGGTGAAATGACTGGCAAGCCTGAAGAATAAAAAGTGAGTTTTTCAAGATTCAACAAACGTTTGATCATCGCCCGTGACCGGGTCACGCATTGCTTCTTGTAGGCCTGCTCGAGGAATTTTCTGAGGGCTGCCTCACTCTGGTCAGGATCCAGGTTCCTCGTCTGCGGAATCGGCATCTGTCTGAACGAGGCTTGCTCCAGCACCTCCACGCTGATTACGAAGCCACTAGCAGTGTGATTTGGTGGCGTATTTACCAATGCACCTCCGGTGAACTTCTTAACAAAAAACCTCAAGTGGGTTGACATCTCCTCAAGCGCATTTAAAGCATCCTTGCGTTCAGTCAGAGACATGCCTGCCACCATCAAATCGATAGTGACAAACTTTGAGGGATCGCTGACGGCCTCATCCCCAGACGAAGCACGGTTGTCACCCACCCCTCTCTCTAGCGATCGACCGCCGCTCAATCGATCGTCAATTACTAAATCCTCATCGTGGTGCGAAGAATCTCCACCACCTAAACTCCATACATCTTGGTCCATATCCTCACCTAATAAAATTCTGGGCACAGCCGTGCCTACGCGCTGGAGCGCAAAAATTTGTAAACAGAGTTAGGGGATAGATTTCGCGGAGAAAAACTGGCACAGCATCGGTGCTATGCCTCGCGAAACTATGGAGTTGGGATGGGTCGATTCACTGCAGCTCAGTTAGTGCAGCACAACAAGGATTGAAGCCGAGCGACAACCGACAAGAGACCTTGGAGGTGGTTCAGAGACGAATAGACGATCAGCGCCAATCTATTGCGGCTCGACACGCGTCGTCCTGTAGGTACCGCTACAGAAACAGCGTTAGGAGCCGTTTTTGGTTGGCATAGCACCACGGTGTCCCGTACAGGGTGTGGAGATTGTGGGGTCCTAGGCATGTAGCGCTAGGGGGGGTACAAGCCCTCGAGTGACTTGAATTTATGTGGAAGGTGTCGAAACACCCGGCCTACTTACATCCATGGCGGCCTTTTTTGTCTGCAAACTCCGCACAAGCGAAGCTAGACGCTACTCAGATAACGTAATCCAGACATAACCGAGCGTACCTGAATTTCGTTGAATTGCAAGCGACACGCCTTGAGTCCACCTCCAGCTGCACTGCAGGCTGTTTCAGTTCCGCACTTCACCCAACAGACCGTAGCCCGCCCAGCATAAGCATGCCGCCTCTGCTCGTTAGCGCAGCGCTGTCCAAAATAAGTTCACCCAAACATTTTAACTGTCCAATGCCCCACCAAAAAACCTCTCGTTGTAACCCTAATTAACTCACTGTTAGGCAGTAGCAAGACTGCTCAAGACATCACTGCCATAACATTGCGAAGGAATAATTTGCAATTATCAGATGCAAACCATTAACGTGTTATTTATGTTATTTGGATCACAACAAAAACGAGCTATCTGACATGAATGATTTCGATCTGGGCACGATTCTCACCCTAGTATTCTTAGTTTTCGTGATCATTCTGATCGCAAAAAGTGTAGCGATTGTGCCGCAATCCGACGAGTACGTGATCGAGCGGTTTGGAAAGTATCGTCAAACACTGAACGCAGGTATCAACCTCCTCATCCCGTTCCTCGACCGTATCGAGCACAAGGTTGTGGTGCTTGAGCGACAGCTTGATGCCTTCGAGATTTCAGTAATCACGCGGGACAACGTTGAGATATTGCTCGAGACGACCGTATTTTTCAGAGTTATAGATGCTGCGAAATCTGTTTACCGAATTCGGGATGTACCGCTTGCCTTGCGCACAACCGCTGAATCCATCATTCGCAGCGCTGCTGGAAAACTGGAACTCGATGAAATCCAAAGTAGTCGCCAGAAAATGAATGATGAGATCCTCATGAACCTGCGCGATGCGGCGGATGTTTGGGGTTTGGAGATAACGCGTACCGAAATAACGGATGTCCGTGTCGATGAGGCGACGAAAGAAGCCCAGCGTCAGCAGCTGAATGCAGAACGTGAAAGACGGGCTACAGTTGCGAGAGCTGAAGGCGAGCGTCAGCGTGTTCAACTAGAGGCAGACGCACAGCTATATGAGGCAGAAAAGAAAGCCGAGGCTATTCGTGTCACTGCAGACGCTGAAGCGTACGCAGTAATCAAAAAGGCAGAGGCTGATGCGGAACAGACTCGCGTGATTGCTGCCGCGATCGCCAATGAAGGACAGCCCGCCGTTGACTTCGAAATTCTAAAACGTCAAGTGGATGCTATTGGAAGACTAGCATCATCAGAAAGCAGTAAAACCATTGTCTTGCCAACCGACGTCACAAAAACAATCGGCAGCCTGTCAAGCCTGCAAGAGGTGCTGCGCCAAGCCAAAGGAGACTGAGAATGGAATATCTACTTCGGTACGAAGTGTGGCTGATTGGAGCGCTTTTACTGATAGCAATAGACGTTCTAATTGGCCTCGACTTCATTTTGTTTGCATTCGGTCTGGGTGCCGGTGCAGCGGGACTCTCACTAATGTTCAACGAGGCACTGCCACTGCCCTACACAGAGAACTGGGAGTCACTGATCACCTTCTTTGCCATAATAAGTTTGCTGATACTGGTTCCGTTGCGCCGATTCGCACGGCGGCCAGCGCCTGGGCAGGTTGAAGGCGACATTAATAAGTACTGAGATCGAGCGGAGCAAGTTAGCTCGACGGCGTCAGCTGCCAACTTTAAGTTTTCCCAGTTCGGTTCAATGCACCTGTCCAGCCCCAGGAAAGAAATACTCCCGGATAGCCTCGGCACCAGCATCCAAGCGTGCCGACCGAAAGCGCTCAGTAATTGCCTCGTGGCAATCGGGACAGATCAACACAATGTCAGAAACCCTTTCCTTACCGAAGTCGTTGTAGTGCCGGTGGTGCGCCTCTAGTGGACGATCTTGTGTATCTACGGACCAGCACGTCGCACAATACACGTCACCATTACTATCTCGTTGCAGCAGCCGACGCGCAGCACGAACAGCGGCCAGATGCTTCTTATTCGGGTGATCGCGGAAAGGTCGTAGGACAGTGTGACCGTCGATTCGAGTAACCGGTGATACGCGATGAGGGTTGAATGGAATTTGTTCAATCATGAGCGCTCTCCTTTTCTTGAGTTTCTCTGATCGTAGATAGCGATACGACTTCTCAACATTCGGTCCATCGCACTGCCATCATTGCGGGTTAGATTGGGTACATAGCGCGAGTAAACGCGAAACAGCATTTCGGTCGAGGTGTGACCCAGCTGTCGCGCAATCCACTCCGGGTTCTCGCCAGCGGCCAGCCATAGGGTTGCAGCGGTGTGACGACACTCGTACGGTCGCCGTCGTTTAATAGCGAGATATCGCAGCAACGGGTCCCACACTCTTTGAGTGAAGTTGTGGGCATCAATGGGTCCACCGCCAGGGGCGCAGAACACATAGCCGCCCTCCCCCGTTAGCTCCCTCTGCGCGGCAAGTGCAGACTGAACGACTGAAGACATATCCACATCGCGCATGGAGCCATCGGTCTTCAAACCCTCAGTTCTGCCTTTGGAGAAGCTTTCGCGGATAAGAAGCCGCTTACCCTCGAAATCGACGTGCTCCCACTTGAGGCCATTCACCTCGCCCGTTCGTAGACCCGTGAAAAATCGGACGACGAGATAATTGCGATAATCGCCGCGCACCGTATCAACGATCTGCTGAACTTCCTCAAGGGTGAACGGCTGAATGTCGGGTCTACGCTGTTTTAGGCGCTTGATGGCTCGGGTTGGATTAGCGAGACCAAACTCTTCCGACGCGGCTTCTAATATGAGTTTCAGCACGCCCATCACAGAGTTGATGGACTTCGCTGACAGTGTCGTCCCATCCTTTCGTATGGCGCGACTCGCCAACTCGGCACGAAAATCCAACACCGTAGACTTAGATATGTCCCGAAGGCACATGGACCCAAAATGCGGAGCCAAGTGTTTATCGATATAGCCGCGATACAACTCCTGAGTGCTTAGTCGGAGGGATACTTTGTGTCGTGCCCACCAAGCCTCAACGAACACTGAGAAAGCAGGGGTTCTTTGCTCGCGCTCCGATTCATTCACTGATTCGGTGCTGAATTGCGCAGCACGACTCCCCTCAGGGAAATAGGCGACATAGTCAAAGGAACCCAACTCGATTTCAGCGCTCATACGCTTGGCGAGCGCTGTCATTCGCTTGCGGTTGGGTGCGGTGTCGCTCAGAAGCGTCTGCTCCCTACACCGATGACCACGATAGGTGAAATCAAAATAGAGACGGCCGTTTTCGGGCCGCACTCGGACCTTAACGATCACGTGTGACTCCCTGCACCATTGGGATAGGGTTAATGCGCAGCATGTCTCGCTCAATGTGCTCCCATATGTAAAAGATTTTTCTTCCACCGAATGGACGCACGTAATGCGTACCTTCAATCAATACAGAATCCTTAAGACGATCTCGGATTGTTCGAGGCGAATACGGCAGACGCTCGGCAAGACCATCGGTGGTGAGGTATGTAAGCTGGTTATTCATAAGGTGACTCCCTAGCCCATAGGCTTTACACTTCACATGTAGACATTTTGTTTTAGAACCCATAATTCGATTCTGAATCAAATTATTACCACCAGAATATCATCTGTCAACTAATATTTTGATCCTGTATCGAATTTTTCTACCTGGAGTCGAAATGATTCGATGCTACCTGTCACGCATGATGGGCGACCGAAAGATGAACGTGGCTGATGTGGCGCGTGAAACGGGATTGAACCGAAACACGGTAACGTTGCTTTACAAAGAAACAGCAACACGGGTCGATCTAGAGGCTGTGGAGATTCTTTGTCGTTACTTCGATTGTGAAATTGGGGAACTGTTTGAACTCGTGGATGAGGAGTGAGTGGGAGCGTCTTACGCAACCAGATGAGGTCTGAGTGGAGTCAATCCAGGCCGCTTTGGTGTCGCTCGCTTTGCAGAATCCGAATTGTGCCTAGGGGTCAAAAACGGGAGCTGCACCAAATTGGTTTGGGTCGAACCTTGGAAGGTTTGGCACAGATTCGTCACAGATCTGTCACAACGCTCAGCAGCGCGCGCCACGAACGGCACAGGGTCTGGATTTTTGGAGGAAATTCAAGAGGTTATATGGCCCGCCCGGAGAGATTCGAACTCCCGACACCCAGGTTCGAAGCCTGGTGCTCTATCCAGCTGAGCTACGGGCGGAGGTCGCGAA
>Ga0222718_10001220_pt1 | contig 25307 bp, 38 predicted proteins | sample C33_27DmetaG_FD_165045 | JGI IMG/M metagenome (GOLD analysis project Ga0222718, IMG submission 165045) | Estuarine water microbial communities from San Francisco Bay, California, United States - C33_27D | ecosystem: Environmental > Aquatic > Marine > Unclassified | place: USA: California...
ACCAACAACCTACTTGAGGAATACAAGAAATACTACGAAGGGACAGAGGAGAACAAACAATGATAAAAAATTTCAAAGACATAGTGATACTATTGATAACAAGTGGTGTGTTGATACTGCTTGGGGTTATCATCATAGGAGATTATATGGTGGCACTGGAGGAGAACAGGCCAGTGGACGAGAGCGTGATAACACTGATGAAGATGTCGGTCACAGGACTGATCGGAGTGATCGGTGGATACATCGGGGGTAGCAGATAATGTGGACCTATAGATGCAACGTATTGAAAGTAGTGGACGGTGACACGGTGGACGTGGACATCGACCTGGGCTTTGGCATATGGCAGAAGAACGAGCGTGTGAGGATCATGGGCATAGACACACCAGAATCAAGGACACGAGACAAGATCGAGAAGAAGTTCGGATTGGTGGCAAAGGCTAAACTGAAGACACTGCTGGGCAAGAAGGCAGTGTTGGTGACCACAATCAACAAGAAGGGCGAGGACATGAAGGGCAAGTTTGGACGTGTGCTGGGAGACTTCCTGTATGACGGCAAGAAGGTGTCAGAGATCATGTGTCAAGAAGGACACGCGGTGGCCTACTTCGGTGGCGCAAAAGCAGATGTACAGAAACAACACATGTTGAACCGCAAGAAACTGGTCGAACAGGGTGTGGTCAAGGGCGCGATCGAATAAATACGCACATTAACGAGGAGAGCAAATGGAATTCTTAATAGCACTAGCAACAAAATTCTGGCAATGGACACTGCTGATAGCAATCGTGATCATAGCCTGGGTAATAAACAAAGTCGACAAACGAGCAAAAACAAAATTAAAATTCAGTTACACTGAACTGCCACACCTACAACCACTGAGGATCCCGACCAAAGACAAGGGCTTCTGGGGTGCGATCATAATGTGGTTGCTGTCAACACGTAACTGGGAGATCACCAAGGACTGGCACTACAAGATAGACGGCGAGAACTACGTGATACCAGCGGGCTTCTCGTTCGACGGGGCCAGCATACCAAAATTCATGAGGACTTTCTTCTCACCGGTTGGAGTTCTACTGGTCGGTGGACTTGTCCATGACTACGCATACAAGTACAAGACACTGTTGAAGAAGAACAAGAAGGACACCATGGGCGACCTCACACAGAAGAGGGCTGACGAGATATTCAGAGACATCAACTGCAACGTTAATGGTTTCCACACCATGAACTACCTGGCGTACTGGTCACTTAGATTAGGCGGCTTCGTAGCATGGAATGGACACAGGAAGAGAAACGCCAAGATACCGGGAGTGAAATAATGGCCGAACAACTGAACGAAGACAAGTTAGTGGTACCAGCAGACAAAGACACAGCGAAGAAAAAAGTTTCTGTGGAATTGGAAGTTGACACATCTGTCAAGGACCTGGGACCAAACCCATTTGCTTGGGTTATACATTTGGCAAGGGCCGTAGATGCCTGGAGGATATTCCCAAGGATTTTCATCACCACTTACATATACCTATTATACAAAGTGGTCGTGTGGTACATGGAACTTCCCGATCCAACTATGGAACAGTCAGGGCTGGTATCGATAGTGGTTGGTGCCGGGGCGGCCTGGTTCGGACTCTACACGGGATCAAGAGCGAAATCAAGCAAATAATTACCAAGCGTTGACAGACGCTGTATCTAATATACAATAGTAAAAATGAAGAATTACTATGACATACTAGGTGTGGATGAAAAGGCCACCAGTGCGGAGATAACCAAGGCATTCAAGGACTTGGCCAAGCAACATCATCCTGACAGGGGCGGAGACGAGTCCAAGTTCAAAGAGATTAACGAAGCACACGACACGCTCAAGAACTCACAGAAGCGACACGACTACGACACCATGAGAAAGTTCGGTTCCCGTTCAACCGGAGGTGGTGAGCACCCATTCTTCAACGAGGACATATTCGGCGACTTCTTCTCGGGCTTCACCAACGGCGACATGGACTTCAATGGTCGATTCAACTTCTCGGGCAGAGATGGTGACGAGCGGATATTCCGCAACTTCAGGCAACAACCACGTGGCAACAGGAATGTACAGGTAAGGATGGCGATCAGTATAAAGGAAGCCATGATGAACAACGAGAAGACCATAAGTTACAAACTGCCAAGTGGTCGTGAGGAATTCGCGACCGTGAAAATACCAGCGGGCGTACAGCACGGTGTCACATTCAAGTTCTCGGGCATGGGTGATGACAGCATCAGGAACATGCCAAGGGGAGACCTGATGGTGGTGATGAGTGTGCTTGATTCCGATGGGTACACACGTAAGGGCAATGACCTCTACACTGACAAGACCATAGACTGCTTCCAAGCGGTGCGTGGTCATGAGTTCAATCTCAAAACACTGGAAGACAAAATAATTAAAGTGAAAGTGCCCTCGGGCACACAGCCGGGCACACTGCTCACCCTGAAGGGATTGGGCATGCCCGTACACAAGACGTTAAATATCCGTGGTAACCTGTACGTCAAGATACACATCTTGATACCGCAGTTGTCGGCCGCGGACCTGAAGAAGATAAAGGACCTATGATGAGAACAAAGAAGAAATACATACACGTGAACCAACACGTGATACGAGCCAACAAGAAACACGGCACCAACGATCCGGTGATAACCATCAAACAGGGCACGAAGAACACCTACTGCCATGAAGTGGAGATCAAAGGACCAAGCAGGGTGATTTACGGAGGTAATGAAAAGCCACTGCTGAGCTGTGGGGCTCGGGTGGTGATAGAGACAGAGGCCGAAGTGGAGATTGTGAAATGATAATAGACCACGGAGACAGGATGTATCGAGACGAAACTCTCAACGAGGAACTGTGTTACATGTGCCTCTCACACAAGAAACTGTACCGTGCAGAACACACCAGCCCCAATCGTAAGGAGATATACGTCTGTCGGGACTGCATTGACATGAATGGTCACAGGAGGCTCGATGATTAAGGTTTACCAGTACCCACACGAAACCCTGCTACAGACCAGCACACCCTGGACAGAGCATGATCACATCGAGGCATATGATGACATAGAACAGTTCGAACGGGACATGATCAAAGTCATGTTGGATGAAAAAGGAATGGGACTGGCCGCGAACCAGATTGGCATTACCAAAAGATTCTTCGCTATAGGCCATGAGTCATTTGACACATTCAAGAAACATGCTATAATTTGGAATCCACAAGTGATAAACTCCAGCGAGGAGAAAGTGATCGACGTGGAAGGGTGTCTAAGTTTTCGGGACATCTTTATAAAAGTTGAAAGACCAAAGACGGTAGAAGTACAGTATGAGACAACACAGGGAAAAACAAGATTCGCAAGACTCGACGGGATGGAGAGCAAGTGCTTCCAGCATGAACTCGATCACCTTGAAGGTGTTACATTTAATAAGAGGGTGTCTAAGCTCAGATGGCAGATGGCAAGAAAATAAAGAGGCCCAAGAGGACTAAGGTATGGAAGTTATTAACAGGAACTTACAAGAAGAAGGACAGGCAACTACAAAGGAACGTGGAGCGTCTTATAGCGGCCATACAGCAGGACCTCCCATGGGAAACCAAGGACATAGAGACATTTTTAAAAATAGAACAGGGAGAAATAGATTGGAGTGGAGATGTTAGAGGCAAACGAAGGACTAGAAAACATATTCGAAAACGCGGTTAAGGAAGCCGAGAAGCGTAGACACGAGTACGTCACGATAGAACACGTGCTGTTGGCACTGATCAAGGACAATGACGTGGGCACGGTGCTACACGACTTCAAGGTCAATGTTGGAATGCTGATCAAGGACGTGGAGGACTACCTAGACACCAAGTGCAACGACATCATAGCCAAGGGCAAGGAGCCCATGACTCCGAGAAAGACCGCTTCATTGGAGAGGTTGATGAACAGGGCGTTCACACAGGCATTGTTCCAGGGCAGGCAGGACGTATCATCAATCGACATCCTGATATCGATATTCGCAGAGAAGAAGAGCTACGCGGCATTTTTCCTCAAGAAGCACCAGGTCAACAAACAGGACCTAATGGATCTCGTGTCTACAGAGACCATACTGGACGAGGGCATGGCACAGATGGGTGGTGCACAACCAGGACAGGAACAACGACTGAGACCCAACCAAGCGGACAGGATATTGAAGAGCTACTGTGAGAACCTAAACCAAAAGTACTTTGACAAGAAGATCGATCCTGTGATAGGTAGAGAGCAGGAGACCGAGGATCTAAAACAGATCCTGGCCAGAAGGAACAAGAACAACGTGTTGATCGTTGGTGATCCTGGGGTGGGCAAGACAGCCGTAGTTGAAGGACTGGCGAGACGTATCGCAAAAAACAAAGGTGACATTCCAGAATACTTGAAAGATCACATAGTATGGAGCCTAGATGTGAACAGTCTAATAGCAGGAAGTAAGTTCAGAGGAGACTTCGAAGAGAGATTGAAGTTGATCGTGAACGCACTTGACCAAAAGGGCAAGAGTATCCTATTCATCGACGAGGCCCACATGATAGTGGGTGCTGGTGCCACAGGACAAAGCAACAGCATGGACATGGCCAACATGTTGAAACCCGCACTGTTGAAGGGCACTATAAAAGTTGTGGCTTCGACTACGTGGGAGGAGTACAGGAAGTATTTCGAGAAGGACAGGGCCTTGATGCGTAGGTTCCAGAGACTACAAGTGGGAGAACCTAGCAAGGAGACTGCCGTTAAGATATTGAAAGGTGTGAAACAGTACTACGAGAAGTTCCACGGATGTACCATTACTGACGAGGCCTGTGAGGACGCTGTTGATTACTCGACCAAATTCATCGCTGACAAGAAACTGCCAGACAAGGCCATAGACGTGATAGACGTTGCGTGTGCGAGACTGAGATTGAATGGCATCAAGGATGGCAGGATAGATCATGATGAGATTATACACGAGATATCCCAGATGACAGGGATCAGCATAGAACAACTATCTCAGAAACAAGCAAGTAATTTAAAAACACTTGAAGAGAAAATGAAACTCCAGGTGTTCGGACAAGACAAAGCGATCAACACGATCACGGACAAGATACTTGTTGCAAGGGCAGGTTTGAAAAGTCTGACCAAACCTGTGGGATCGTTCCTGTTCCTAGGACCAACAGGATGTGGTAAGACCGAAACCGCTAGGCAACTGGCTAAAACACTAGGTGTTGAACTGATTAGATTCGACATGTCAGAGTATCAAGAGAAACATTCTATTGCCAAGTTGATTGGATCTCCCCCTGGTTACGTAGGTTATGAAGATTCAAACATGGGTGGTGGTATGTTCATCAATGAAGTTGAGAAGAATCCACACGCTGTTGTTTTATTTGATGAGATTGAAAAAGCACACAGAGATGTGTCCAATATGCTATTACAAGTGATGGACTATGGTACTGTGACCGGTTCAAATGGCAAGAAAGCAGACTGTAGGAACATAACACTGATAATGACATCTAACCTAGGGGCAGAGGAGAACGAGAGAAACAACATAGGATTCGGTAAGAGCGAGAGGACCGGAGAGGATGACAAGGCACTGATGAAGTTCTTCCCACCAGAGTTCAGGAACAGGCTGGACGCCATAATCAAGTTTGACAAGTTGAGCAAGGAAACCATGAAGTCTGTTGTGAAGAAGTTCTTGTTGGAACTGAACACAATGACCATGGAGAAGGACGTAGAGGTCAACGCGACGGAAGACGCCATAGAGTTCTTGATGACCAAGGGGTTCGACGCCAAGTTGGGCGCGAGACCACTACAACGTGTTATTGATGACGAGATCAAGAAACCGTTGAGTAAGATGATGCTGTTTGGTGACCTCACCGAGGGCGGTATGGTGGAAGTTGGATTATCCAACGATGTGGTACCAAAACTTACTGTGAACTTCAAGGCCAAGAAAGAACCCAAGGTGTTGGACCAATTCAAACCCAAAACGGTGTCTGATGAGAAAACATCACAATAGGTTGTACTATGGCAAGTACAGGCACAAGACGGTGTTCAAGATACCGGGCAGTCTGATGTTCTTCCCCACGACCAGCGACTACCTCATGACCATAAAGGAAAGGTATCCCGAATACAAGGACGTGCACGACCTGGCCGACTTCATAATGGCGAACAGGAGCAAGATGAAATTCAGGTTCCAGGACAGGAAGGCCATATTCTACACGGACCAGGAGATGGCACAAGAACTGATCAATCAATTCTGGGATTTCTGGACCGGATCGGAGACCGTGGATCCCAAGTTTAGTAAACTGGACGCCAACACGGTAGGCTGTTCTAGGCTACCACACGGCAAGTACCAGTACCAGGTGCACCTCAGGAAGGACGCACAACTACACATTACGGACACACAGAGGAACAACCTCTTGGAGTTCCTGGACAGGAACATGGACAACTGTCTGGTCAGCAACACTCACGTGCTGGACTACCTGGAGGCCAAGAACCCCTACTGCTGGGGCGGGTACTTCTACGTCAAGGAGGAGAAATTCCTGACCCCGATATACATGATGGCACAGGGGGCCATCGACAAAGTGATCAGATACAGAAAGGTGAAAAATGGAAGCGATAAAGAAACTACGAGATAAGAACATATTCAACGATCAGAGCATAGTAGAGAGCATGATCGAGAAGACATGGATGGGAAGTCCGGTGATAAAAAGGAGCCTGCTGAGGGTAAGGAAAGTGGGCGAGGATGACTGCGTGTGCGAGGAACTGGGTTCCGCGGACGGCAAAGCCTACAAGATCAAGTATATCAACATACTCACAGTTGACGGACAGGAACCCAACGAGTTGGCCGCTGTGTACGGCTTGGGTCCAAAGACTGCTAGATTTAAAAGAAAAAATACTGAATAAATAACAACGATGGCACAGACAAGCACCAGCATACTATCGGACAAGAACCACAAGGCCGACAAGTCAGGCACGATTATCAGTTTCACCAAGACCGGAACTGAGTACAAGATCAGCAGTTCAGACACGGGCACAGTAAGTTTCGGCACATACAGCCAGTATGATCTGATAACAGTCACAGGTACTACAAACAACAACGGTACATTCACCGTCAAGAGTGTTAGTTCCAGCAACGACTACATAATCGTGGAAGAAGAGGTAGTGACGGAAACAGCGGACGGATCAACCACTACCACACTTGATCACACCGGTTTCGTCAGTGCCAAATTCAAAGGTGACGGCTACTACTCACAGCCAGATGGTGTACACACGGTTTCATACAAGGTAAACACCACACTAACTGGCAGTATCAAAATGCAGGGCACATTGGCCACAACACCAACTGAGGATGATTGGTTTGACATCGCTGGAACCACATTCACAGCAGACCAAAGCACCTTGATTTCAACTGCCAATTTCACTGGCAACTACGTATGGGTAAGGGCAAAAGCCACTTCAGTCACAGCAGGAACTATCAGTTCAGTATTAATTAATTCTTAATAAAATGTTTCTTACTCTAGTAAGAAGGCATAATGACAACGAACTTTTCACTTGGGCCAATCAATTATTAAAAAATTTTCGTAAAAATGGGAAAATTTTTACTGCACACTACCTCGGTTATGGACAGTTCACTTTAGATCAATGTAAAAATTTAATCAACAACGGAAAAACAATAGTTTTTTGTTTTGATTACACCCTAGATAAAACTAAAAAAAATATTGTCGACGAAATTGAAAAAAATAAGAATGCTGAACTCCTGTGGATAGGAGCAGAAAAAGATCCCTTTGATCATCCTAGAATTAAATGTGTATTTTGGCCTGCAGATATGTTGTTACAAAACAAAGAATACAGTATGTTTGATCAAATTATAAAAGAACCGTCGCAAAAGAGACACTGGATAAGCATGTCGTTGGGAATACGTCCTCATAGAATATACATGGCATCCTTATTGAAAGGAATGAATCTAGACCCACAAGGTGACCTTAGAATAAAAACAATATCACGTGCTAGTAATAGATCACCGTTGGTATCTGAGGAGTTGGCTCGTGGTAATAATAATGCTCCAGATGGCATAGCAACCCTAGAAAATTATGTTAAAAACAAATGGCAAATCAACGAAACATCGAACATATCTCTTGAAGCAAAACAAGGATACGAAAAACTTATACAAAGGAAATGGTGGGGCAGTTCTTTGTTCCTTTACAGTGACTACATGGCCCTTGGATTTAACCAAAACAATAATGCATTAAACTTCGATAAAAATTTGAGACATCTATACAAAGATAAAACACTAGAAGTGGTAAATGAAACAAGGCACAGGGACAATCATGTCTTTGTAACTGAGAAATTTTTAAATGCAGTTGTTGGTTTGAATCTGATAATAATGAACGGCCCTGCTAATACTGTAAAATTATTGGAAGAATTGGGATGGAACAGTTGTAGAAATGTAATCAATCATGATTATGATAGTATTAAAGATCCAATAGAACGATGTGAAAAATCTATACGCCTAAATCATAAGTTGTTTAGCGATGCCACATATTGTAATAGGGTGTGGAAAGATAATTTCAAAGCCTTAAGTGATAATAGTAAATGGGCACGTACCGTGCTTTATTCCAATATTTTGGATAATTGTGAAAAAGAATCGGAAAAACTCGCATAAACACTAGGTTCTAGCAAGACCAACTTGAGTTGACAGATCCCTGTTCCATGTTATACTAACAACATGAACGACAAAGAACTAGAACAGTTAGAAACTGTGGACGTTACGGTCACCGCGGAAAGCATGGACGCACACGTCATTTGCCTGAAGGAGAACGGATACAGGATATTCAGACCCTTCTCACTATACACAAGATACACGATGTTCCTGCTATTGGGGGCATTCATAACCGGCACCATGTTATGAAACGGGGCTGGCTGAAGAACACAGCACTGGCAACCATACTGTCAACAACACTGACCGCCTGTGGCGGAGGTGGTGGTGGAGGTGGTGCCGTTGGTGTGGTATCTAACTTCGTACAGGAAGACCTTTCCAATTTGTCGGGCTCTCAGAGCATTGTTAGTTCCTACTCATCACTATTGTCAAACTTCCAGACTACTATATCCAGTGGTGACATCAGCGCCATACAGGGTGTTATAACCGGTCCGGACTCAGATGACATACTGAAGGCCAACACGTTGCTGACACAACTGTCACAGGCGGAGACACTATGGTCTCAGACCGAGGACCTGATCAATCAGCAGACCGATGCTGACAAGTACACCATCTACAACTCCTCTTCATTCAAAGAGGCCTACGCGGCGATGTTATACCTCAAGAACCACGTCAAGCCTGTTATACAGAAAGTGGCCAATGGTAGGACGATAACACTGGCCGACTACAACCTCATAGCCAAGGAGGACAGGGCACAGCAGATCATTGAACAGGAAAAGAATTCAACGGCCAGCAGTTATGCCAGCACCAAGAAGATAAAATCAGTACAGACCATATCAAACGACACCGACACGTCCACTGACGCGACGGGTAGTTCAAGTGTGAGTTACACAGACTGGACAACGGTCTATGCGGGTGGTGGTAACGAGACCAGAACGAAAACCACAACGACCACGAACCTAAGGACCACCGTAACAACAAGATGTAGTTTTGAAAGAACAACATTGTTGAACGGAACATACTCTGACGGTGCACAGACCTGCTCAGAAGTGGCAAGTGTGACCACGGAACTGGATCCCACGGTTACCACGGAGGCAGAGACCAGGGCGGGAGACAATCCAGTGGTGAACACAGTAGCACTGGACGATACAGTTACAACAGCGACAGAGGCATCAGCGGAATACACAGTGACCACGTACACGGACGCCGAGAACACCACAACGGAAACACAAGAAGGTTCGGCGACGACCACAACTGCGAACAGAGATGTCACCACAACGACAGATCACGGCGACAACACATCAACAGTTGTTGTGACCAGATATGTTGACACAACAGTGACAACACCAATAACGACTCTAGTGTATAGAACTAGACACTACACCGACACAGTTAAAAAAGATACAAGAACAATCACAACCACTACACCTGTGAACAGGATAACCTACAAAGACGGTACAACCGAGGACATCAATGGTACGGCAGTCGTCGTGACGGGTGATTGGTCAACCCAGACGGTTAGACAATCCAATAGATCTGTGAACATACTACAGAGCGAGACCACGGCGGACCAAGTGGTTACAACCAGTGACACGGGCACACAGATCAGCACACAGTTGGTGTCAAACGCATACACGGACAATGACATAAATCTAGGAACCAAGACTGCCAACATGAGCACGACAGTCGCGGATCACAAGACCGCTGAGTACAACAGCAACAGAGGTCTCGACATCATCAACGCCGCCGACGCCTACGCGAGGGGTTGGACCGGTGAGGGCGCGGTGCTGGGTGTGATAGACACGTGGCAGGACACAGACCATGAGAAACTGGATGGCAAGTATCTGTTCTACAAGGACTACGATCCCTACAACGGTGTGGTGGATGAGACTGCACAAGGACACGGCACGTTCGTGGCCTCAATCATAGCGGGTAAACGAGATGGTGACAGTCTTGATGAGAATGGAAGATTGACCACTGGTGACTACAACACATCAACGGTGTACGTGAATGGCGAACCAACAACACAGTATAACCTATCCAAGAACAACGACATGCATGGGGTGGCGTTTGACGCCAAACTGGTGGGTGCCAACGTGGACAGATACAGCCGTGGGTGGATCTCTATGAGTCAGGTACAGCATGCCTTACACGATTTCTCCAAACTGAAATCCCCAGAATCAGAGGGTGGTGAGGAGATGAACATAGTGGCGGTCAACATGAGTTTCAACAGACCAAATTTATTCTACGATGCAAACGGTAGTACAGTGACACAACTGTCAGACGGCACCTATAATGCCAGCGAGATAATTCAGGACATACAAAGCAACGACGGTGAAGGACAGGCCAGGTACTGGAAGGTGGCCACAGACAACGACATCATACTGGTAAACTCTGCTGGTAACTACGGTTTCGATCACGCAGGTGATCCGGGCATTTGGGCCGTGGAAGAAAATGCGGACGGTAGCCTAGTGCTAGGAGGCAAGATGGTGATCGTGGGCAACTGGGATGGTTCAAACGTGGCAGGAAACAAGGCAGGGCATGTCTGTCTTAAAATAGACACAGCGAACAACACCTGTAACGACACACACAGGTTATCAGAATTCTATATACTGGCTCCAGGCACCAACGTGACAGGAGCCATCACAGACGATCGTTATATATCAGGCAGTGGTACTTCATTCGCGGCGCCGCACGTGACGGGTGCTTTCGGTGTGCTAAATCAGATGTGGCCTTACATGAAGGGTGACAAACTGGTGCAACTGGTCATGAACACCGCTGACAAGAATCTACCAGGATACGATGTGAACATACACGGACAGGGATTATTGGATTTAAATGAAGCAACCAAACCACAGGGTGCGGTGGGTATAGTCACAACAGGCAGGGTTGATCATCCTACAATAAATTTAAACAACACTTATTATTCTACCGGAACTGCTTTACCGTCGAGCCTGGCCAACCTGAAGATAATGGTTCTAGACGACTACGACAGGAACTACTACATGGACATAGGATCATCGTTTGTTGTCAAAGACAAAAGAAAGTTCTCTGACGTGCAGATGTTAGTGGACAACAAGGACACGTTCCTGCCACACAATCAGATGTACGGTTCATTTGCACAAGGTGGACAATACGACCTAGCAAAGAACTACAACTTTGGTTTTTACACGGGCGAGAATGGATCGGGAGACTACTCAGTGAACGTGGGCAAGGACTTCTACCTAAACAATAAATTCAAACTAAAAACATCACTATCACACATGAGTGAACAGGACACCTGGTTGGGCAACAGCTCGGACGGTGTGTTGGCGGTGGGTGACAACAATGACACAACATCGGCCAACATCGGTGTCGCGTACCAATTGGGCAACAACGTGTTGACATTGGACTACAGCAGAGGCAAGACCGATGTGAACACCACAGACAACAGCCTGATCAAATCATTCTCGGATGTGGAGACAGAATCTTACAGGTTGGCGTATGAAATACACAAAGATACGCACACAACTTTCGGTTGGTCGTTCTCACTTCCAAGTCACGTAACATCGGGTTCGATGGACTTGGAAGTAGCCGAAAGTGTCAATCTAGACGGGACGATAAACTACACCAACATCAACAGTGATCTCACACAGGGCACCAAGGAGAAGAATATAGGATTCTATTACAATAAATCAGGTGAGGAAGAACTAGACACCAGTTTCAACTTCACGGCGGAATACAGGATGGACAAATCTGGTGTGGCAAACAATGACGGTATCGAGTTGGGCATGAACTTCGTCAAGAAGTTCGCGGGCAATTGCAAGTTTTTATGGATGAAGAACCCCAAGTGTTTTGACAAGTCCGGCAACATGAAGGCTGAGTTGTTTGGCAAGACCGTGGACAACGCAACCAAGCACGGCTTGGTGTACGATCTAGAAACAGACAGGTTCGTACCAATCAAAAAAGGAAACAAATAATGGAAACAATAATACTGACATGCACAAACAACGACAGGACTAAAGAAGCAGAAGTTTTAGAACGCACCGACAAGTACATGAAGGTGCAGGTGCCCGGTACCCAATTATTCATAGAGCTCTTCAGGGATGACGTAAATATACCATACACAGGCAGAACAGCCGGATTGGAGTTTGAATGGCAACCGAAAAACTGAAATTTAAATTAGAACTGTACGCAACCGTGTGGGACAAGGCCCCGCATGCGGAAATACTGATCGACGATAAGAGCTATTTTCACAATGACATCACAGGTACGGAAGACAAACCCGATCTCATAGAGTTTGAACACGAATGTGCTGAAGGTAAAGAATACATCTTGATTATCAAAAGGTCAGGTAAAGTCACGAACCAAACAGTGGTAGATGACAATGGAGATATAGTCAAAGACCAACTTTTACATATCAAAAACATAGAAATCGATGAAATTGATATAGGATCTCTAGTGTATGAGGGAGTATATACCCCGGATTATCCTGAACCATGGGCCACGCAACAGAGACAAGCAGGCGTGGAATTACAGGAATCGTTCAAGAACGTTACTCGTATTGGACACAACGGTATATGGCGTTTCAAGTTCGAATCACCGTTCTACATGTGGCTGTTAGAGAACCTGTACTAAACTAAATATGCTTGTATGAGAGCATCACAATTCATCACAGAAGGCATAGACTCAGACGCGGTTAACGAGCTAGATACCTACATCATGAACAACGAAGATCTGTACCGTAGGAGGTTCATGCCCATCATAAGCAACATCAAACGCAAACTGAAAAAGAACGTGTACGACCACGAGAAGGCACAGACGCTGTGGATGTACCTGGTTGATGATGCCGCGAAGGAATACGTAAAAGAATTCGGCTCAACAGCCGATGATGTCAAAACCATGTTTCCAAAAGAGACCAGACAGCAAGTGGCAAGGATAATATCAGACCGGGAACTGGAAAACATAAAGGCAGGCGAATACGATGCGACTCAGGGAAATCTTTCTTAAAGAAGATGATCGCTCAACAGCGGTGTTCGCCTTTGGCCGATTCAATCCACCAACTATAGGACACCAGAAACTAATCGACACGGTGATCAGCACGGCCGAGAAGGTGGATGCCAAGCCGTACCTGTTCCTGTCACACAAACAGAACAACAAGACCGATCCGCTGACCTTCGCGGAGAAGCAGGCCTACATACAGCAGTACTATCCCAAACTACAGGTGGGTGACGCCAACAGCAACACCATCATAAAGGCCCTACAGAAGATACAGTCAGAGAGCAGGACCAGGATCATCATGATAGCAGGGTCAGACCGTGTGCAGGAGTTCGAGAAACTGTTGAACCAATACAATGGCAAACCAGACAAGCAAGGCAATTTACTTTACCAATTTGATGATATAAAAGTGGTCAACGCAGGTCAACGAGATCCAGACGCGGAGGGCATCACGGGTGCCTCGGCATCAAAGGCCAGAGAACTGGCGGCCAAAGGTCAGGAGCACGAGTTCAGCAAGATCATCATGGGCGGCGATGATGGTAAAATCATCTATGACAAGATACAGGACGCACTGGGAGTCACGATTGACGAAAACAACAAAAAGTTGTATAATGAAGCAATAGGTGATATGGAACCAACGGTATATTTAGACATGGACGGTGTACTAGCAGACTTCTTCGGGGGAGTGGAGAAGATGTATGGCGTGTCGCACTGGAAGGAACTCACAAACGACAAAACAAAGGATCTCAAGAAAGAGGTCATAGACAGGATCACCGGCACGGACTTCTTCGCAACACTGCCTAAATTCCCAACAGCAGATGCTCTGATAGACTTGGTGAAAAAATTCACGGGTGGAAAATTTTCAATTAACACGTCACCACTGAGGGGTGACCACGAGAACTCGGGCAAGTACAAGAAGATCTGGATACAGAACCACATTGAACAGCCAGATGAGATAGTGGTAACCGGTCGTAAAGAAAGTTATGCAACGTACAAGGGCACAGGAACACCCAACATCTTGATCGACGACAGGCCCATCAACATACAGAAGTGGCAGGCCGCTGGCGGATACGGAATACTATACCAAGCAAACAGAGACTCACTAGACAAAGTACAGAAAGGACTGGAAGCATATGCCAAAATACAGCGGGATCAATAGACCCTACGCCGCAGGCGAGATAGAGAAGACCCCACAGGAGAAACAGAGGGAACTGGACGAGAAGATGAAGAAGTTCCTGGCCAAGGGTGGCAAGGTAGAGAAGGTCAAGGCCCACAAGCCCACCAAACAACAGGAAAGAGACTGGACCATCTAGTGTCTAGCACGAGGACCGAGTTCAGCAAGTTCTTGGATGATCTTGCTGACAACACCCCCAACGACTCACAGTTCAGATACAAGAAAAAGAAAGTAAATAATAAGAAGAAAAAGAAGAAACCTGTGATGAAAGAACCAGACACAGGATGGAGTGGTATAGTATAATGGAAAACAGTTTATTAATACACAAACACCTCATAATCAGGGCAGACATCAACAACCCGCCCAAGGATGTAGATTTCCTTAAAAGTTGGATGGAGGACTTCATCAAGTTCATCAACATGAAGGTGATGTTGGGACCTCACGTGGCCTACTGCGACAAGCCAGGCAACAGGGGCATCACTGCCATAGCGGTGATAGAGACCAGCCACATAGCCATGCACGTGTGGGACGAGCCAACACCGGCAATGATGCAACTGGACATCTACAGTTGTTCCGAGTTCAACCCTTACCTCATAGCGGACAAGTTGAAGAAGGACTTCGCTGTGCAGAAGTTGGACTACAAATTCCTGAACAGGGAGACAGGGCTGAAGAACATAGTCCTCAACAAGCAGTACGTGGTATAATGAACATAGAAGAATTAAAGAGACTGGCTGGCATAGACAACAACACGCAGGAAGACTCCCTGGGGGAGAACCTGTCTCACGTGGGCACGGCCAAGGCCGAGTACCAACGCAAACACAACATTAAACCGGGCACTCCGGAATGGTTCAAACTGTGGTTCGCACAACCGAGACTGACGGGCGAGAACCCGATGCCAAAATCTAAATAGAGATTTTTTCTAAGTTAAATATTTTAATGTTTCCCACCGCCCCAATCCATATGCTGGCTCACAAAAACATGACCATCAAAAATTTTGGTTATGATACGGAAACTAAAACAGATTATTGTTTCAACAGTTTAGGCTACAGATCAAATTTTGAATTTGAACCTTACAAAAGTCCTATTTACATTTTAGGTAATACACTGTCTTTTGGACTAGGTGTAGATTTTGAAAGTACATACGGATGCCTCTTGTCCAAAGCATTAGAACGTCCGGTCTATAATTTTTCTTGGGGGTGTTATGGCCATACCAATCTAGAACAGATACTATTTTTAGAAAAGTTGCTTGAAATTGACACCCCTTACTTCGTAATTTTCCAGATAAACAATCTCAATAGACACAGGGATTCTATGGGTAAGATAAATGTAAAAAACGAAAGGCAACTGATAATGTCATTGTACGAACAATTTATTTTGAAAAGCCAAAATGTACTTGGAAAACAAAAACACCTATTTCTTTATTGGGATGATGAAAATCACAATGTTATTTTGCCAAAAAACTGTATAATCAAAAATACTTATTTTGTGGATAGTGGTCTAAAAAGTAGAAAAACTCTGGGTTACAAAAGTCATAATTTGATTTTTTTAAAGATACTGGATTATTTGAAAAAAAACCATCAATAATCTTTTAATATTTGACAAACAACTAAGACTGTCGACATATTCCTGCACTCTTGGATTATGACTCCCAAACCTAAATAAATACTGTTATCATGCGAGCACAAGAATTCACAGAGAGCAGTTGTAAGAGAACGAGGGCGAGGGAATGTAGTTGTGGCCGTATCAAAAGCATCACCGAAGGCGAGACCACGGTGATAGCACAGTGTGAACTACAGCACTCAGATGCTGTCAAAGGAAACATTTTATTCATGCAGGCACCAGGCACACCCACACTGATCAAGGGCACGATCACGGGACTTGAACCAGGAGAACACGGATTCCACATACACGAGTTCGGAGACATGAGCAAGGGCTGTGAATCCATGGGAGGACACTACAACCCAGACGGAGTTGATCATGGAGACCCGGAACAAGGACACGTGGGAGACCTCGGCAACATCACGGCAGATGAGAATGGCACGGCGAATTTCTCAATACAGGCCAACAGGGTGGACTTGATCGGCGATCGTTCCGTTGTTGGAAGGGGCATAGTGGTACACGCTGACCCGGACGATCTCGGCCGGGGCGGAGACGAGGAAAGCAAAAAGACCGGCAACGCGGGTGACAGATTAGCCTGTGGTGTTATAACACTGAGGTCGACCAAATGATGTTCTTGATATACAACGGAAGTCTGAAACCCAATGAGGAATCAAACACGTTCGCTGTTTGTAAAATGACACAGTTGGCATTCCAGAAGTTAGGTCACGAGTGTGAGATCATCACACTGAGAGAATTAGATTACGAGGGTGCCACAGCAGACGTGGACGACGAATTGAAGCCAGAACTGATGAAGATGTTCAAGGCGGATGGTGTGATATTCGCGACTCCCATATGGTGGGGACAGCATTCGTGCCACACACAGGCCATGCTGGAGAGGCTAGATCCCATATACAGTTGGGCCAAGGACAACGGTTACCAGCCCATGTACAACAAGGTCTTTGGAAGTTTGATATCGGGAGGCGGTGATGGATTCCAACACATACACGGGGTACTATATTCGGCGGCCGCCAACTTTGGCTTCACCATACCACCACAGTGCAACATAGAATCAAAGGCACAGGGACTGGACGAGATAGTGGAGGACGACGACACCCTGGAACAGGTCAAGAACTGTGTGACCAACATGACGGTGTGGGCAGATATGCTACAACGGAATAATCCAAGCAAGGAAGCGAGACACGGGAGCGTGGACATCAATGAGGCCTGGAGCGCCAAGTACAAGCGATCTATAAACTGCTCGAACCCCAAGGGATTCAGCCAGAAGGCACACTGCGCCGGCCGTAAGAAAAAGAAATAATGAAGATACGGGAGATAGTCTACACAAAAGATCGCAAGATAGTGCATCCAGATATCAACAGGATACTGGACAAGTATCAGAAAAGGGCCAAGGGCGAGAGGAAGATGGGATACCATTCGATGATGGCATATCCCTTCAGGGTGAAATGAAAATAAACGAGATCATACAAGACTGGATGATAATGCCACAGACCACCGACAGGATGGGTCTGATACACAAGCCAGGCAAAGGTCCCAACAACAGGTTTGACTTCAAGAACAAAGGCAACAACCGGGCCAACGAGGACGCCGCGGGGGTGGGCACGATCACCAAACAGAACACCACCAAGGACGTCAAGCCCGGGGACGAGTACAAGAACGTCAAGAAGTTGGGCCTGGAGAACTTCGCGGACAAGAAAGTAAAGGGCAAGAGCAGGCCAGGCAGGGTTAAACGTGCAGGTGCTAGTTGCAAGGGCAGTGTGAGTTCCTTAAGATCAAAGGCCAAGAAGTATGGCGGCGAACGTGGTAAGATGTATCACTGGTGTGCCAATATGAAGTCAGGACGAAAAAAGTCTTAATAATTATTCTTACAAGAAATAATATGGCTAGTCAAATCTTATTAAGATGGACAGGCGGAGCAGGTGGTGATACAATAATAAATCTTTTATCTGCACAAGACGACATCTATCTAAACGTCACTCCATCGTGCAGAATTAATACAGAATCAGGAAAATCTATTCTTAGCAGTAGATTTGATAAAAGATATCCGAGGTTGGCCGAATTGGCCAAGGCACATCCTAAAATAGATAAAATCTCTCTTTTAAATGACCTTATTAATTTACAAAATGATCATAAATCATTTATATTGAAATGTCATTTGTTTGACAAAGAAATGGATAAAGAAATAAAAAAAAACAATATAGAAATAGTTGATATCGGATTTGATATTAAATTTTTGCCTTTTATAATCCAATCTAATCTTTTAAAAACAGAAACTATAGAATACAGTAGAAATGCTGAAAAAACACACTTTGATAAAAATCTCATAAAAATTTCACAAAAACTTACGGAAAAACAAAACCATACTTTAGCAACATGGACTCTGATTCAAGATATGATGTTAAAAATAGAACAATTTGATTTAAAAAATACCCCGATAAAAACTAAAGATTTATTCTATAACGTTAATTTAATTGTAGATTTTTTTGAAAAAAGAAATCTAAATTTAAACATAAAATCAAAATATTTAAAAATTTGGCAAGAAAAAAATCAAAGTAGTCTACCATCTAAAACTTTTATCAAATATGTCGATAATATGAAATACAACTATAGTGATAATACTTTAAACACTGTTGAACGGTATATACTGTTAATGCTATCGGGCAGTCGATTAAATTTTTTAGAATAAATCTATTATTGTTTGTTTGAAAATTTATCTGGAAAATCTCTGTATAAGAAATGTTGGATAGTTTCACTATTCACATATTGGTTAAAACCCACATGGGCATGGTCTACGTCTTTATTCATTAGAGTAATAGTCATAGCATCATCTAACTGTTGCATAGATTCAAATTCCATGTCAATACGAAATTCGGGTAAATCCATTGAACGGAAACCTAGTTTCATTCTTGTAATTCTATAACATATCATTTTTCTATTCTCCACCAAACGATCAAGGAACACACTCATCTTAGTCACAAAGTCGTGTGCCGAAATATTGTCTTTGTGATCTGCGTATATGGTGTAAATGTTAGCCAAAATAATCCTCCATGGTCCCTTCCCTATATAGATCTTGTGTGACACAGTGTATTCCTCCATCCCAGAAGTACCTGTGCCTAAAGTTGAACACAATCGGTTCAACCTTATGTTTTTTGAAATGATCAAAAACCTCTTTGTTATAATTGTTGCAGATTATGGTGTTTTCATCGATGCTCAACATGTTGACATCAAACACTGTCTCTTCCACGTAACCCACCCAGTCGTCGAGCCAAGTGTTCACAAATTCTATAAGTTGATTGTTATGCTCCTCGCCCTTGAGCCACCATCGACCACCAACTTTTTTCTTCATCTTCAAAAACGGGCTCACTTTATCCCAACTTTGGTCTGGCAAGTACAGCACGTCCCACCCAGGAAATTCAGTTTTGTAATCTTGAATATCGTTCAGTGAAACAATACAGCCAGGTTTAACCACGCAGAAAGATCCATCTGAGTGATAACCTCTATTAGAAATATGCACTCTAAATCCTTCTTCAGTCCACTTTTGTTTATACTTTTCCTGTAACCTATTTTCATATTGAACGTTTTTAACGTCCCACCATATGTCTTTCCCGACTCTACATATGACTGCTGTGGAAAACATACTTTGCGGACTTTTTGCGACTATGATATCAGGTCTACTAATTTTTTTTAGAACATCTTGGTATCCATGTATTGCTCCAGACACGTATATTTTTTCTCCAATTACAGCAAAATGATCGCGAGGGTTGACAGGTGGTCTGAGAATTTTTTCAAGTGAACTATATTTCGCTCTATCTAAAAAACTACGATAGGTTTTTACACCTGCTGATTGTAAAATTTTTTCTAATATTTGATAATCTTCTTCGGTTTCCTCTGCAATCTTTTTCAAGGGATCCATAATTTTACTATTTTTATAGATAGGAAGATCTTCGAACCACTCAGTTTTAAATCCAGAACCTATCCAACAGTGTTTTAATGGATGGAAAGTAGCATAACCTTTGATAGGTATCATATTATTTTTACTTTTTATTGGGTTTCAGTTTACCTCTTATTATAATATATATCTATGCTTTTTGTCAATGGTGAGCCAACATGAAGTCTGGATGCCCCAAGGAATAATAATTACATATACCATGAAATACGTGCTTTTATTGTCATTTTTCCACAAGAAGTATAAAGATAAAACAGGTGAATTAACAATCAAAATAAACGATCGTCTCATAGACATTATCAAACTAGATCAAAATATAGGACTAAAAGAAGTCAAGATGATCACACGTGATGATCAAAATAATAGACACGAATTCATGCTTGTAAGGACCAGCAAGATGTATTACTATGAGATCGAGGACACCGAACTACTACACGAAGATCGTGAAAATAAACTTTCTGTTTCGGTACAGAACGACAACAACAATTACACAAATGGTTTTATGACCCAGAGCTCTTTGTTATTCATAGAAGACATCTTTTTTTTACCAATTTGTCTTTTTGATGTTGGAAAAATAAAAAAAATACATGACAGGATACGGTACAAGTTCTGGGAGAATTTGGATTACGATGCCATCCGTAACACAGGGCACATCGGACTATCTAAAGAAACATTAGACAGCACCAAAGAACTTTACATCAACGAGTACAATAATGTGGATTGGGAGATGCTGGCAAAGATGCAGAGTAAGACGCCAGAACTACTTCAGGAGGAGTGGCTTTACTATAAATTCCATACCCAAAAAAAAGGTTGTTGGCCGGGTATCGTGCATCCTTTTGATTACGTTTACACAAACAGCAGTCAACAAATACCAGATTACCACAAAGGCACAATTGGAGGATCATTCGAATTCTCTCTACCTATTAGTAAAAAACACAAAATATTCGCAATAAGACAGAAAAACTACAGAGGTCCCATAATGAAACCCAATAAATTTTTCAAGATCGTGCTTGAAATTTTGAAAGGTTCGTCGGACTTTGCTTTGATAAGTAAGTATTCAGTAGATAATAATTATTATTATGATGTAAAGGAATGACAGTATGCGTATAAACGAAGTAGTAATTAGAGAACAGGCCACGGCGGGGGCCACATCAGCGGGCAACATAGCCACAGTGGTCTCACCGCACATAGCCATAGGCCGAGACAGATTCACTAAAGCATACACGGGCACACCTGGCAGATCAGGCACACGTGCACCTAGATTACCAAAGATCATACAACCCAAGAACCCAGATGGCACGGCCAAGGGCGCACACAACCTACCGGGCGTGAACCTCATGGGCGGACCCTTGGTCAAGAGATAATGAACACTTTAGTATTAAAGAATGAATGGACAGTCAAGTGTAACAACTGCGGTTGTGACTCGCACTGCGATACCACGTGTAACCGCACAGAACGTCACTATCCCATAGACGGCTATTTCGAGTACGACATAGAGGTGTGTCCACAGTGTAGATGTGAGGCCTGCGAAGCATAAATACTGATACCATGAGAGCACACGAATTCACAGAAGACAAAGGATCAACACTGGCATCGAGGACTATCAGCAGATACGCGGACCAACTGGGCCCGGAAGACATGGACTATGACATGTTTAAGAAATCCGCAGAGTTATTGGACGCTGGAAAACTGAAATCACTCGCACAACACTTGTACTATTCTGACACATCTCCGAGGGAGTACGTGATGAAAGTCATTTCAAAGAAAGATCCAGAAACATTCAGGAAGATGTACGGCGACCAGGAAGGTTACTTCTCCGTCATGGAACCCGTGCAAGATCTAACAGATTCAGAAATAAACGAAGGCGCTGACTTCTACGGCTACTACAAGGACAAGGAAAAGGGCTATTGGTCATATCCAAAGGACATGAAGTTCAACATCGGACACGTCAGCAACATGACGGCAAGATCCATACTGGGATCACTGGGACTTGAAAGAGATTTCGAGAACACCAGTCCATACCCAATTGACGAATTCCTGAAGGCCACTGACGCGTTCCTACGCATCAACGCACAGGACAAGGACTCGGTGGAGTATGACAACGTGGAAGCGGTGCACCAGGAAGCCACGAGATTCAAGAAAGAACATCCAGAAATAACACACGTGGGATTCAACTAGGATGAAGTTCGAGGACATACACACCCTCATGCAGAAACCAGAAGTGAAACCGGACACCTACGAGGCCGGCATGGCACTGAACCAACTATTGAAAATCGGCACACACGCGATCAAGATCCACAACATGATAGACGACGACGCCGAGATGGAGGCATGGGTCGCAAAGAAGATCGACCTGGCATCAAACTACGTGAAAAGCGTACACGGCTACACCGCTGGCGAGAAGGCGGGCACCTACGATGACGCGGGCATGACCGAAGACGCGGGCGAGGGACACATGAGCAAGAGCCAGTTGTACCAGACCGCCAAGATGGCGATAGAATTATTAGACATGATCAAGAAAGGCGATGACCTAGAAGGTTGGGTTCAAACAAAATTAAATCTAGCGGCGGATTATTTACAAGCAGTTTACCACTACGAGGACTACCAGAAGTTGAACCCATACAGGGAAGAGATCGACTCTAACATATTACACAGACACGCGGGCATCATACAGAAACACCTGGACGAGATACTGGAGAGGAAATGCAGGGCGGAGGACGTGGACACCAAACCAGGCATGATGAGGATACTGAAGAAGAGGGTCAACGAGGTAGAGAAGGAACTGGCCAAGAAGGGCAGGGAACACACCAACGAGAGCGTGATCACGGAAGATCCAAGGGCCGTGGGCAGGGCACTGGCCAACCTAAAGTACGCCAAGGCGATGGCCAATGGCATAATGAAGGGTGATGACATGGTGTTGCTGAGACCAAAGGCACAGGCATTCCTGAGCTCGGCGGACGAGACGATAGAATTACTGGACAAGATGTACGCGGGACCAACCAACGAGGACGCACACCTGGAAGAGGGCATGAAGGAGTGGGCCAAGAAGTTGGCCATGGCAGGAGTCATCGTGGCAGGCTTGGCGGGCATAGGATCCGTCAATGATGCCATAAACAATTCCGTGCCAGCGATCAAGGCCATGAACACCGCACTGGAAATGGCAGAGAAATCAGGCAACGATGAATTGGCAAAAATGATAGAAAAAGACATATCAGCGGCCAAAGTGAGGTTGGATTCTGGCAAGGACCTCGCACACGTCAAGGACCTACAGGACAAGTACGCCAAGTTCATGACCACAGAGGGCTTGAATTTCGAATCAAGACTGGCTGTGAGGCTAGAACAACGCATTAAATAATCGCAACACAGTAATAAATAACTCATATGGCACACAATAACTCAGAAGACACAAGTTTCAGGAACCTAGTGGCGCGTCTAAACGCCATGAGCAACATCACCCCAGAAGAGGAGAGGGCTCAACTGATGGAAGCGGCGGGCAAGGCACCAAAAGTGCTGGATGACAAGGACATCACGCTGGCGGACATAGCCAGGCTGGCCGGCATCAAGGAGTACGTGGAACCAGTGAAAGTGTCAGCGAAGGCCGAGAGAATGGTGGAAAGCATCACCAAGGCACCAAAATCAGAATCAGTGATCACGAAAGCCATAAAGGAATCAGACGAGGATGACTCGATCTCAACTTCGATCAAGAAGACGATGACCGAGGAGTCCAAGAGATTGGACAAGATAGCAGAATTAGAAGCACAGTTGGCAGAACTGAAAGCGGAACAGAAGGAAGAACAAACCTATGACTCAAAGTCATTCAGAGAAGTTGTATCAAAGGATATCGCGGAGTACATCAAGGGCGCAGAGGATTCTGAGCTCGTGGAACTGTACAACTCGATCTCGGACAATGAGGCAGTTTACAACGAGGAATCATCAAGCATTCTGGTCAAGACTCCAGACACTGCTGAGATAATCGCGGACGCCGAGGAGGCTGAGGCCCCAGAAGAGAAGATCGACGAGAAGACCAAGGACATGGTGGACTACGACAGGAACAAGGAAGAGCCACACAGACCAGAGAAATCAGGCGAGGAAGAAGCCGAGGACAAGTCAGACGACCGGGACACGGATGGCGAAGTTGCCATGTTGGACCCAGAGTTCGATGACGAGGACATGGGCGAGGACGTTGAACTGCCCGCAGAAGACCGTTTCACGAACGATCTAGACCCACAGAAATAATCACCAAACTTTTTTAAATAAGTGTATGCAACTACACTTGACCGACAATCGTTTCAACACGGACCCATACTGGACGGAGAGGATAAAGAGCGTGTTCGCCTGCCCGCCCAAGGAGACCGTGGAGTTCTTCGACCAGAATGGTTATGACCTCACCAAACTGGAACAACTGTATGCTGTGGCCAATGGCGCTAATACCACACCACATCGTAATTCCGAACACATCACGCTGAGGCAGACCTGGTTCACGGACGACTCGCCTGAACACGGGGCACACATCAACCATGCGGTCATGTTTGAGCGGAAGGGTTACTCGGGAGACGCACTGCGACAGTTAGAGACATGGGCCAGTTACAGGCCACAGTTCCACAAACTGATCGCCATGCGACCCAAGTGGGGACTGGACTTCAGCATAGACTACGCGGACAGGGAGGGCAACGTGTTCGAACTGCTACACTGGGAGTATGACGGATTCGAGTACAACGAGATCGCTGACAAGAAGGCACGGATGGAGGAGTTCCTAGTGAACCAGGACTGGACAGACCGCGCGAAGACCATGTTGGCACGCAAGTCAGAGTGGCATGGACTGGGCTTTTTCGAGCAGAGCGAGTGGAAAACACGCTTCTTTGGCATAGACAAAGAACGTTTCAAGATGGTGTTGTGGAAATAAATACACTAAATGAGCACCATACCCTACAACTACGGCAAGTACATAGACGACAA
>Ga0222718_10001221_pt1 | contig 25295 bp, 43 predicted proteins | sample C33_27DmetaG_FD_165045 | JGI IMG/M metagenome (GOLD analysis project Ga0222718, IMG submission 165045) | Estuarine water microbial communities from San Francisco Bay, California, United States - C33_27D | ecosystem: Environmental > Aquatic > Marine > Unclassified | place: USA: California...
GGCACTAAAAAAGAGTTTATGGACAATATTAAACTACAACAGGAGTTTGCACCCAGATGATACTGAAGTTGTTGGAACGTTTAGGTCGTCGACGCATTGTAATGGATCGTGTCAACGATGAACCCTACTTAGAACGTTACTATCTTTTCCTAAAGGATAGGCAGCGTTTTCCTTTTAATGTATTCCTACATAAATTCCTTAAGTCAGATCCAGATGACTTACACGACCATCCCTGGCCCTATGCTACACTGATCCTAAAAGGTGGTTATTGGGAAACTACACCAGAAGGACGTTTTTGGAGAAGTCCAGGACACTTTAGAGTCTGTAAGGCTAACAGTCTACATAGAATCGAACTTGACCCCAGCGTTGAATGTTGGACTGTGTTTATGCCAGGTCCTAAACAGCGAGAATGGGGTTTTATCAAAAACGGTACATGGACACAATGGGAACAATATCTAGCAGGTAGAGCAAAATGAAACAAGAAATTATCAAACACAAAGAATTCAAAAGCATGGTGCAAAGCATTGGGCGCAAACTAACTAAACTGACCAGTAAATGGCAACCAGACTACATTGTGGGTATTACTCGTGGTGGACTGTATCCTGCTCTTTTGCTCAGTCATTATTTAGACACGCCAATGCATGCACTTGGTGTCAGTCTACGTGACGAAAAAGAAAATGGTTGCGAAAGTAATCTATGGATGGCAGAAGATGCTTTCGCTGGCAAAAACATTCTCGTCGTAGATGATATCAACGACACTGGTGCTACATTTAATTGGATTGTCAAAGATTGGCAAGACAGTTGTTTGCCTTATGATGAGCGTTGGGCCATGGTATGGAACAACAACGTGCGTTTCTGTGCTATAGTGAATAATGCTGCCAGTGAATTTAAATACAAAGTAGACTATACTGCTATGCCTATAGACAAAAGCAAAAACGACTGTTGGATTGTTTTCCCGTGGGAGAATCAGGGCGAATAAATATTAAGTTAAGCAGTGGTCTTAGACGTTCACCCCACTTTAAATATTCTGCATGTCATCAAACTTGCCCCTTAACTACAGGAGACTAGAGATGGCAAAATTTTATTCTACAAAAACTTATGGCAACGACAGAGGACTAAGTTGTTGCTTTAGACAATGGCGTGCCAAACACAGTCATTGCAGTACACTACACGGTTATGCAATCGGTATCAAATTGGTATTCGAATGCGACACACTGGATGACAAAAACTGGTGCATGGACTTTGGCGGACTAAAAGAGTTCAAAGCATGGGCAGACTACATGTTTGATCATACACTAGTAGTTGCAGAAGATGATCCACACCTAGCGTTTTTTAAACAGATGTCCAACATGGGTCTGCCATTGGACAGTGGCACAGGTGCAGTTCAGTCCGTGAAACCACATGAACGAGAATCTGTCTGTGATTTACGAATAGTAAAAGGCGTTGGCTGCGAAATGTTTGCAAAAATGTGCTATGACAAAATGGCCGAACTGATTGCCAGTGGCACCATGCGCTATCCAATCAATCCCACTGTGCGTATCAAAAGCGCAGAAGTATTTGAACACGCAGGCAACAGTGCTATCTACGAAGGCTAAAGAATGAAATCTGTTGCAGTAGTTGGGGCAGGCATCGCTGGAATTACTACAGCCTACTATCTTGCTCGCGCCGGCTACAAAGTCACTGTCTATGAACAAGAACTGTATCCTGCAATGCGAACTAGCTTTGCCAATGGCGGACAAATCAGTGTCAGCAACAGTGAAGTATGGACTACTTGGGGTAATGTCAAAAAAGGAATTAAATGGCTTTTCCGTAAAGATGCTCCGTTGTTGATTCGTCCTAGGTTAGATTTTGCACAATGGCGTTGGTTGACGAAATTTCTGTGGTATACTGCACAAGGACACTACAGAAAGAATACCGTTGCCACAATTAAACTAGGACTCAAAGCTAGACAGTTATATAAAGAAATTTGTCAGGAAGAAGGCATCGAATTTGACCAAAGCGACAGTGGTATTCTACACTTTTATAAAAATCCTGAATACTTCGACCTTGCTCGACAGGCAGAAGAATTATATACCAATACCGGCTGTGAGTGGGATATATTAACGTCAGCACAAACAACTAGTCTCGATCCTGCATTAGGAAACATCGAAAACGTTGTAGGTGGTGCTTGGACTAAAAGTGACTTTACTGGAGACATTCATAAATTTTGTAAGGCAATCGAACAAGTGCTTACTACCAAATACGATGTAACATTCAAGTTTGGAATGAAAGTTGAAGGCGTACTATTGGGCTATGATGCTATAGTAATTGCAAATGGTGTTGGTAGTACACAACTAGCAAAACTTATTGGAGATAGTCTTGATGTCTATCCTGTAAAAGGCTATAGTATTACAGTTAACAATGTCGATCCAAAATACTTACCTCGGGTGTCGTTATTAGATGACGAAGCAAAAATTGTCACGTCAACATTAGGAAATAGATTCAGAGTAGCAGGCACTGCAGAAATAACTGGCGAAAATTACGATATCAGGCGAGATCGAATTCAACCACTGTTAGATTGGGTGCATAAAAACTTTCCCAATATTGACACAAGCGATTACAGTCAATGGGCCTGTTTACGTCCAATGACTCCCAATATGATGCCTATTGTTAAACAGAGTAAATACAATTCCAAAGTTTTTTATCACGTAGGTCATGGACATTTGGGTTGGACTCTAAGCCCGGCCACTGCTGTGCAAGTAGTTGATTTAATTAATCAGGACAACAAATGAAGTTAAAAATTTATGATATAGGTGGAGACATTGTCAAAGACAATGAAACTTATGTTTTAAAGGATAATAAAACTCTAAATAACCTAGTAGTAAGTTCAACTGAACTGCACGGGTTACAGAGCACCAGAGGGCATCGTCATGAGGGACAGGAAGAAGTTTATTATTTTGTAAGTGGCACGGGAGAAATGGAGTTAGACGATGAAAAATTCTCAGTGCAAGGTGGAGATGTTGTGTTAATAAAGGATGGTGTGTTTCATAGAGTACACAATATCAGCAACACAAAACTTTATTTTGTCTGTGTTTTTGATGGAAAAAGGAATCATTAAATGAAAAAATTACTATTAGCAATGTTGTTTGTGCCTGTTGTTACACAGGCAGAAATCTATGAAGCACGGGTATTAAACGTTAAGCCTATATATGGTGTGCGTGAAGTCAATATCCCAATGGAAGTCTGTGAGCCGGTGCAGGTAGAACGTCAGGGTACAAATACTGCTGGCACTGTGTTAGGTGCAATTGCAGGTGCTGCTATCGGCAATCAATTTGGTAAAGGCAGCGGCAAAGATGTGGCCACTGTGGTAGGCGGTGTAGTTGGTGCACAGATTGGTGGACAGGGTGGCAGAACTGAAACTATAACAGAAAACCGTTGTAGAACTGTTAATAGAACCTATCGCGAACAGGACAGACTGCAGGGATTTGATGTCAGTTACGAATTTATGAATCGCAGATATACAACCAGAATGAACAATCATCCAGGACAGACTGTCAGAATCAACGTATACCATACTGTAACGGAATGACCGAACAAGAAGAAATATTGTGCATACTACAGGAAGAATGTGCAGAGGTTATTCAGTCTGCAAGTAAATGCAGACGCTTTGGTATCGACAATATGTATACCAAAGGATCAGGTACGCAACGTGAAAATTTAACTAAAGAGTTGGGTGACCTGCAATGCATGATCGATTTGTGTATTGAACGCGGCATAGTAGAAAAATCAGCAGTGGATCTGGCAATTCTAAATAAACAAGAGAAACTAAAGATTTACAGTAGATTATACGAATAATATGAATATTTTAGTTATCGGAGATAGTTGGGGAGTTGGTGAATGGCCTGATCCTAAAATAAAATTAGCATATTCAGAATATCGTAACATGAATCACTACGGGCTCGCACAATATTTAGAAGAAGCAGGACATAATGTAGTGAATTTAAGCGAAGGTGCAAAAAGCAACAAGTATATCAGTTGGATGCTTAAATTTTATTTGCAACGAGTAAACAAAAATATCGATTTAGTTTATATATTTCAAACAGAATTTCATAGGGAATTAGTATTAGAAGAATTCAATGCTAACTCATTTCGTGATTTATTAAATCAATATAATGCAAGATTTCTAGGAACACTATCTGATATCAGTCAAGATTATAATGTTAAGATAAATTTAATCGGTGGCGCAAGCGACACTGATAATTATCCCGAATTAGCATCAGATTTTCCAGGCGTAAAAATTGCATGTCAAAGTTTAGTGAATTTACTATTAAATGGTGACCCTAATGTTAGTAGACCTGTATTTTCTTACAACAACCCTAAAGATAGATTGGTTGAATTTAAAAATAAATTCGACGATTTAAAGTTTATTTTAAATTTTGATGATTCTGTAGAATCAAGAAGAAAACAACTAACAAAAAATAAACTTTTATTTTGGCCAGACGGTAACCATCCAAACCGTAGCGGCCATAAAATTTTGTTTGACTATTTGACTAAACACAATACAGAACTTATAATTAACAATAACACACAGGATTAACATGTTTGGAACTAACGAGATCATTGGCAAAAAATATTTTAAAGATGTAAAAGAAAATACACTGATGGTGACCAGTATGTTCTTTACACTACAAGGTGAAGGTCCTTATGCTTAGACGTTTTGGAATTGATGAAATCAATTATCACTCAAACAAAAGTCAACAAGAAACCCTAGAAGATGAAATTGGCGATTTATTATGCTTGATTGATATTGCAATAGAGCGTAAAATGTTAAACCTAGATAGACTATATCAAGCAAAAGCAAATAAAAAAGAAAAATTAAAAACTTGGAGTAACATCCAATTTACTTTATACAACAATGATTAAAGAAAAAATTAGACTTGAAAAATTAGAGTTCTACATTGCTCATACGTGTAACTTTAATTGCGTAGGTTGTAACAGGTTTAATAATTACAAATTTCAAGGTTTTGAAAAGTGGGAAGAGTACGAAAGTATACATCAATCCTGGGCAGAAAAGATTGATTTAGGACATTATGATATCCTAGGTGGTGAGCCACTTATGAATCCAGATATAATAAAATGGATTAAAGGTCTTAAAGCACTATGGCCCGATAGCAAATCTCAAATTACAACAAATGGTAGTATGCATAAAAGATTCGACAAGGAATTTTATAATGCTCTGCTCGAAACTAATACAGAACTCTGGATTGGATTACATAACAATGACCGTAGAAAAGAAATCTTAGATCTATTAGATCAATTTCTTGTGCGACCTTTGAAATTAGAGCAGCATCCAAAGACTCTTAAAGAACTTCCAAACTTTGAAAAAAATTGGGCAGATTCATATAATAAAATACGTGCAGAATCTTGGCCTAATTGCGATAGCATAGATCAATGGGAGTCACTGCCCGAATACATTAAAAAAGAATGTGAAGATTTTTTTAAATTTTCTCCGCAAATACTTGCAGAAGAACGTCTAGGTTACAGAATTATTGATGCGAACGGAGTAACAGTTTGTGTTGATCTCGAAAACTTCTTCCATCAGGGCGCATTAATACGACAGGAGGAAAAAAATTCATTTACTTTGCATAACAGTGATCCAGTTAAAGCACATAATATTTGTCACAGTAAAAACTGTCATCATATGATGCATGGAAAAATAAGTAAATGCGGTCAGTCTGTTTTATTTAAAGAATTTGCAAAACAGTTTGAGATTGACTTATCTGACGATGACCGAAAACTTATCATGAATTATGAAGCGTGTTCGGTAGATGATGATATAGAAAGTTTTGTAAACAATTTACGCAATCCTATTCCGCTTTGTAAATTTTGTCCAGAGGAATATATAATTAAAGAAATTCAAAGTTCTGTAGCAAAAGATAAATTTGGCAAGCGTATATCATTGAAACTACATCAAACTATATAAAGGTTAACTATGTTTGGCACTAACGAAATTATTGGCAAGAAGTATTTTAAAGACGCACCCGAACGCAGTCTATTTGTGACTAGTATGTTCTTTACACTACAGGGAGAAGGACCTTACGCTGGCATGCCTGCGCTGTTTATTAGGTTAACTAAGTGTAACTTGGATTGTAGTTTCTGTGACACGTTCTTTGACGATGGTGAATGGATCTCGTTTGAAGAACTGGAACGCAAAGCACATGAAACCATTACAGGATTTTGGTTAGACAAAGGCAAGTCTGTTCCAGAGTGGGCAGTACCTGCAGTTGACAACGGTGATCCCAGAGACCGTCAACAGTATCCCAACATTGTGTTGGTAATGACAGGTGGCGAGCCTTTGCTACAGGAAAACATTACTGAATGGATGCAGGAACAGTTAGCAAACTACAAAGCAGTACAGGTCGAAAGCAACGGTGTGCCAGAAACACTAGTGCCCGAAGGTGTTACACTAGTATGTTCGCCCAAGTGTATTGAAAAGAATGGGCGTGCTATCAAGTATCTTGCACCCAGCAAGACAATTTTAGAACGTGCAGACTGTTTGAAGTTTGTGGTCAGTGCAGACCCGGAGTCGCCATACAGCACAGTTCCAGACTGGGCCATTGAATGGAAGCAGAACAATCCCAGCAAGGAAGTCTATTGCAGTCCTATGAACATCTATAACAGTTTCCCACAGCGAATTAAACTATTACGTGCAGAAAAAGGCACAATCACAATGGCAGAACGCAGTACTGTAGATGAAGTGATCAGTTTTTGGGAACCAGGCCTACTAAACTTAGCAGACAATCAACGCAATCATGAATACGTTGGACAGTTTTGCATTGAGAATGGATTCAAACTTAATCTACAACAACACTTGTACGCAAGTTTGGCATGACTGTATCGGATACTGCGGTAATAGACTTTCCAAAAGCCAACTACGGTCAGTATAACTACAGATATAGAGCATCAGAAAAAGCAATAGAAATTGTTCATTGGTTACAGGCGCAAGGACTTATTGCTAACACAGACTTTACTTGGTACTTTGACATCAGTACAGAACGGATATTGATTCATTTTGCTCGGGGATTTGAACAGTATGTGAGTTATACTGCTCTTAAATACAATAATGATAGATAGTGTTCAAAGACGAGCCCATGTTAATCGATATACTGACTCGTATACCGAAGTTGTGCGTCAGCAGGAATTACATAGAAAATATGTTCAAGAGCAAGAACGGTTAAAAGCACAAAGACTGCATGTAGAACATTTAGATAAGATAAGAGACCGTGAAACAGAAAAAGGTAGATACGTTGACGTCAAAGTCTAACAGCGCAAAAGGACGAACCAGTTTTGATGCCAACGTTGCGGGTGAACTAATACCGTTTTTTAATCGCAATGTGTCAGAGTATCCCACTGAGGCAGGCGCACCAAAGTTTGAATTGATCGATGTCAAACAACAAAAAGACATCATGATTAATGTTGCACGTCAACATGCTGAACAAGAATACAATCGTATTATGGATTTGGTTGCAGTACTACAACGACAGGCCCAAGATATAAAACGGCGACTAGATATTACGGACATGGTACATGGTGCTAAATACAGTTTCAAGCCAGTGCATGGGCACACATATTGGTTAGCACACGACACAATGAAACAGGAAGTTATATTGGCAATGCATGGTCCAGATGACTGGAACGTGGGCGCACCCAGCTGGTATGAATATATTGCTAAGGTTAAATTCTTAGGTGACTACACTTGGCAAGAAGTTGAAGAGGATAACAATGGGACTGTTTGATAGATTCAAGAAACCTGAACCTGTAAAGGCACAGCCAGAGCCTAAACAAAAAAAGAAGTCAAAAAAGGACTTGGCCACAGAACGGGGCGAGCCCTATGTGGAAATTATCAGTGTGGACATTGATCCAGATAATATTGGACAGGGTGCATTTGAATTAGAATGGAATGATATTTTTCTTGCCAAACTTGTACGTGCCGGCTATGAAGGCAAAACTGATGAAGCGATTGTAGACCGCTGGTTCCAAGATGTTTGCCGTAACGTAGTTCTCGAAACTTACGAACAATACGAAGCCAATAACCCTAGACCACTGAACGGTGTACAGAAAAAAGACATAGGCGGCGGCAGAACTGAAGTTTCATGAAACTGTACGTAAACGGTGACAGTCATAGTGCAGGTCACGACGCCGGCGGTCCAGAATTTGCATATGGCAAGCATATTGCTAATTCTTTAAATTTTGAATACGTTTGCGATGCTGTTGCAGGCTGTAGCAATGACAGTATTGTTGATCGAACTCTAAAATATTTAGGATCAAATACGCCTGACTTTATTATAATAGGTTGGAGCACATGGGAGCGGGAAACTTGGTATTATGCTAACGAGGAGTACAATATTACTGCCAGTGGTGCAGACACTGTACATCCAGATTTAGAAGACAAATACAAACGATGGGTAATAGATCAAAGCGAACCCGAAGTACAGTGGCACAAAGAGTTTACAACACATGATAAGATTTGGAATTTGCATAGTCAATTAAAACATATCCCTCATTTGTTTTTTAACTGTTATAGCCATTTCTTTTATACAGAACGCCAAAATAGACCAAAATATGATTGGTCTAACAGTTATATAGATCCTTATAATCAGAACATGACTTACTATTTTTGGTTAAAACAACAAGGATTCCGACCAAGCAATCCGAAATACTATCATTATGGTGCAGATGCCCACCGCGCATGGGCAGAATTTCTTTTACCAAAAGTTCAAATCCTATTGACACAAAATGGATAATATGCTATTATTATCCTTATGCGATATCTAATAGTTGACACTGCTAATACATTTTTTCGTGCCCGACATGCGGCACACAGACAGGCCGATACTTGGGATCGACTGGGTTTTGCCATTCACGTTACACTGGGTAGCGTAAACAAAGCCTGGAGAGATCAAAAAGCCAATCACGTAGTCTTCTGTTTAGAAGGGCGTAGTTGGCGCAAAGATTACTACGAACCCTACAAAAAGAACCGACAGGTTGCTCGTGCTGCCTTAACTGAAGCAGAACAAGAAGAGGATAAACTGTTCTGGGAAACTTTTGACACACTGCAACAGTTCTTGCGTGAGCAGACTAACTGTACAGTTCTGCAACATCCTGAACTTGAAGCAGATGACTTGATCGCAGGCTGGATACAAAATCACCCCAAAGACGAGCACATTATTGTGTCCTCAGATTCGGACTTTCATCAACTGCTAAATACTAATGTCAAACAGTACAATGGCATAGCAGATGAATTGCATACCATAGAGGGAATATTCGATAAACGGGGCAAACTTGTAATAGACAAGAAAACCAAAGAACCTAAAAAAATTCCAGACCCAAGTTGGATCTTATTTGAAAAATGTATGCGCGGTGATCCCACAGATAACATATTCAGTGCTTATCCAGGTGTACGCACTAAAGGTAGCAAGAATAAGGTCGGCTTACAGGAAGCATACGAGGACAGAAGTCACAAAGGCTTTAACTGGAATAACCTAATGCTACAACGTTGGGTTGATCATAATGGTGATGAACATCGTGTGTTAGATGACTATGAACGCAATCGTGTATTGGTAGATTTGACTGCACAACCGGATGCGGTCAAAGCAAAAATTAATGAAACAATTAAAACAATGGCAGTCCCAAAAACTGTAAGCATGGTTGGTGCTAAATTTCTTAAGTTTTGTGGCAGGTATGAACTAAACAGACTAAGCGAACATGCTACCAGTTTCAGTGACTTTTTAAGTGCAGAGTATCAATGACATTCAGACAATGGTTACATGAGATGTGGTTAGAGAACTGCGAAGAGCGTGGTGCTTGGCACATGGACACACATACTGTCCAACAATATTTTCAACAATACAAATGGTGGTTACGTAGAGAGTATCGATATCAACAAGGACAACAACAATGACAGTGTTTGCAAAACCAGTATTAAAAAATAAATTTTGGATAGTAGAAAATCAAGGCGAAAAAGTTGCCACTATTCAAATGGTAGACGATGGTAGTGTAGTTTATGTAAGTTCAACAGAACGTAAGAAGTACACCAGCATCAAATTACTCAGCAAAGATTACAATATTATCTTTGACAAAGAAACGAAAAAAATTAAAGATGTTAAAACAGAACATGAACTACATGGTTATCCTGTTAACGGTAAACCGTGGAATAGTTTGTATGATATAAAACATCAATTTCCGATTTATACCAAGACCAGTAAAAGTAAAAGTTTTTATTGTGCAGGGTATTACATTATTAAATTTAATAATGGCTGGGTTAAAAGTTTTTGTCCTAAGTTTATTACACTTAATAGGTATGAGTATCAAGGACCTTTTAAAACAAAACTGGAAATGCAAGAACAATTAAGGTTTGCCAATGGAAAATAATCTTACCCTACACGTTAAATCGTTTAGTGATAAAGTCAAATTAATGAACCAGACTGGTAAGCAAAACTTGACACTTTCCGCCAACGAAGCACGTAGTTTGCATAATGATATTTTTGATTTGCTGGCGCACTGCACCAAACTAAGTAAAATACTTGTACAAAATGATGGTATGAGTACCAATGTAAGAATGGACGGTGGCAATTGGTAAAAACTACGTAGTTTTAAAAGATAAATAATATAGTAGAGAACTTCAATGAGTAGACCCAAACCTAATGTACTTGTCGAGTATGTAAACAAACAAAACTATAAAACTGAACAAGTTCTCAGTAGTGAAGGTATTTGGGCTGTGTTTTACGAAAACAAACCTATTAATTTAAAGTCCGGTAACATGTTGGTCAGTTACCCAGGTCCTAAGTATAAAAAGACTTCATTTAGTAATCCCGGACATGCAATCAATCTTGCTAAAAAACTAAACGTACTTTTTAAAACAGACCAATTCACTGTGGTGCTTTTAAAAAGTGGTGACCAAATCTTCCCCTAAAAGGTATACACAAAGACAGTTGACCGAAGTATTTCTGACTTCGTCGAATATACCTGTACAACAACTAAGTACCTGGCAACGCCGCATTTGGTTTAATCCTGTAGACAATGAAAGTCTGAGATTAAACTTAATTGGTTATCAATTTTTAATGGACAATGTTAAACTAAAAGGTTACGAGTATACATTAAAGTCGCCTTTGTCCAGTAAAAACCTTATCCAACTTGAACGATACTTTCAAGGTCCTTACTACTTGTTTCAAAATAAAAAAATAATTGTGTTTGACGAAACCGAAGCCAGTATGTTGAGTCTGATGGACGGTGACTTGCGCTCATACTTGGATAACTTGGAAATTAATACTTAAGTAGTACTTGCAGAATATTCCTTTTTTTGCTACAATATGGAATAGGTTAAAGAAAAGGAGTAATAAATGCAAAGCACCGAAATTAAAGAATACAAGGGCAGATTTTACGACGGACGCCACGGTGGTCCATTTGACCGTGGCTCCGCTGACAGTTGGTACAGCCGTCCACGTCGCCCACACTTTTTCACAGATGCCACTTATCAAAGTGACGAGATTGAAGAGCGTTTTATGACCAAGGATCAGATAGCCGAATACAATGCGGGCTATGACTGGAACGAAGAATTGGGCGGCAAGAAAGAATGGTAGTACTAAAGTATTACTACTAAAGTAGTACTTGCTCGAAATTCGTCATTTTGCTATAATATAGGCATAGTGTAAGAAAAGGAGTTTGAAATGCGTACACCCACTTTTATCACCGGCTTCAAAAACAGCCAACGTATTCGTGTTATTGTCGATGGTGTTGGTTTTTACACCACAGTGGCTGGCACTGCCGATATCTGCACTAATCAGCATGCGATAGCGACTCAACTCGCTCTTATGAATTTGGCAAAAGAACGCCGTCATGCAAAACGTCGTGGCGACAAAGAAATGCCTGTTGGTTTTGGCTTTAATTATAACGGCGTGAATGGTAGCATTACGCCTGTTCAAGTTGACTTGGCTTAAGGAGAACTAAAATGGTTTCAATCAACGACATCAATCACGCTATCATCTCTGGTAACTTTACCAACGAGCAGTTGAACAGTATTTCAATGGCAATTAAATTTGCTCGTAATCAGTTGGTAAAAGAAAATCGTGGTAGCCTGGTTATAGGCACCAAGGTTAAGTTCACTAGCAGTCGCAATGGTCAGACTTATGTCGGTGATGTCACTAAGATTGCTCGTAAGTATGTCACTGTCCGCAGTCCAGGCTATGGCCTGTGGCGTGTGCCTGCCAACATGTTGGAGGCTGTATAATGGGGTTGGATCAATTTGCATACTGCCGTGCCAACAAAGAAGGCACGTGGGACGAAAGCCGAGAAATTGCCTACTGGCGTAAACATCCCAACCTTCAGGGTTGGATGGAACAAATCTGGGCCAAACGAAATCCTGACTATAATGCAGAAGGCAATAATATGTTCAACGGCGTTGAGTTGGAACTCTCTTGGGATGATCTCAAAAACTTAGAACAGGCAGTAATTAATGACCAACTACCGCAAACTAAAGGGTTCTTTTTTGGCGAAGACAGTGACAATTACTATAAGCAATCAGTATTAGAGTTCGTCCGAAATGCCCGGGCAGAACTGTTCTTGGGTTTGAAAGTTTTTTACAATAGTTCGTGGTAGTGTTGTAAAAAAACTACAGACAATAATTCAGAAAAGTCATATAATATAGATATGTTGAAAGGAGTATTTTATGACAGTAAGTGAACATCGCACCGTTACTACCGAGCAGGCAAAACGGTTGATTACAAAATGCTTTGACAAGAAGCGTCCGGTATTTCTCTGGGGTCCTCCAGGCATTGGCAAAAGTGAAGTGGTTGCCAGTATTGCTGAAGAGCAAAAGGGTCTAATGATTGACCTGCGCCTGGCACAAATGGAGCCCACCGACCTGCGTGGTATCCCTTACTACAATAAAGACAATGGCTTGATGGATTGGGCACCGCCCATTGACTTGCCCGACGAAGAGTTGGCCAGTCAGTATCCTGTGGTCGTTTTGTTCTTGGACGAGATGAACTCAGCGGCTCCCAGCATCCAGGCTGCGGCTTATCAGTTGATTCTTAACCGCCGAATTGGCAAGTATAAACTGCCTGACAATGTGGTAGTGATTGCGGCTGGTAACCGTGAATCGGACAAGGGTGTTACTTATCGTATGCCTGCTCCGTTGGCTAACCGTTTCCTGCACTTGGAGATGCGAGTAGACCACCAAGCATGGGAGACTTGGGCTACCATTAACCGTATCCACAAAGACGTGGTAGGTTACATTGGTTTTGCCAAGCAGGACCTATACGACTTTGATCCGCGTAGTAGCAGTCGTAGTTTTGCTACGCCTCGCTCGTGGACTTTTGTTAGCGAAATCCTTGAAGATGAGGATGTAGGTGAGGCAGATCTCACTGACTTGGTAACAGGTGCTGTGGGTGAAGGTGTGGCTGTTAAGTTTATGGCTCACCGCAAGATTGCCGGACAGTTACCCAAGCCTGAAGATGTATTGGCTGGTAAGGTCAAAGAACTCAAAATAAAAGAAGTCAGCGCCATGTACAGTTTGGTAGTCAGTATGTGCTACGAACTTAAGGATGCCGCAGACAAGATTGGTGGCAAGCCTAATGCAGAATGGCATGAGATGGCAGATAACTTCTTCCGTTATATGATGGATAATTTTACAACGGAGTTGACTGTTATGGGTGCTCGTACTGCTCTTACCACTTACAACCTGCCGTTTGTTCCTGGCAAACTCAAGAATTTCGATGAGTTCCACAAGAGGTTTGGTAAGTACATTGTAGCCGCAAGCGCCGGCAATCGATAGTTTATGGAGGCATTGGTCTTACTCCTTTCTTTACCATGTAAGTCCTCCCCTTTTAATACTTTAGTATTAATAGACAATAATTCAAATTGGTAGTATAATATACAATAACAAGGAGCAGAAATGTCAAAAGATACTACAACTAATCCCAAGTCCGGCATTGCTGGCAGGCTAACCGAAACGACAGATCCCGCATTGGATCGTGCGGTGCGTGAAAAATTGACCACTGCTCGAATTGGCTTGTTGCTTCGTGCTCCGTTTTTTGGTAACTTGGCTACTCGCTTGGAATTGGTTAATGCTGATTCGTGGTGTGGCACTGCCGCAACCAATGGCAGGAAATTTTACTACAATACCGAATTTGTAAACAAACTCAAACCCAAAGAACTTGAATTCTTATTTGGACATGAAGTTTTACATAACGTCTACGACCATATGGGTCGTTGCGGTCCAGATCGTGACCCCATGCTTTTTAACTGCGCCGCAGACTTTTGCGTAAACGCAGACTTGGTTGAACAACGGATTGGCGACAAGATTACTCCTTGCCTGCATGACACAAAATATCAAGGCTGGAGTGCCGAAGAAGTCTATGACGACTTATATGAAAAGGCTGAGAAGATTGACATTGGCGATCTCATTGAAAAAATGATTGACGAACACCTCGACGAGCAGGAAGGTTCAGGTGATCAGGACGATGACAAGGACGGAGACAAAGAAGGCAACGGCAAAGGTCGTCCTAAAATGTCCGATGAGGAACGTCGTCAGATTCGTGACGAAGTTCGCGAAGCAGTCTTACAGGCTGCTCAGGCCACTGGTGCAGGTAACTTGCCCTCAGGTGTTAAACGTCTTATTAAAGACTTGACGCAACCTGTAGTTGACTGGCGTGAACTGCTTCAGCAACAGATCCAAAGTATTGTTAAAGATGACTTTAGTTGGATGCGTCCCAGCCGACGTGGTTGGAACATGGATGCAGTTATGCCAGGTATGATTCCCGGGGACCAAATTGAAGCACACATCGCATTGGACATGTCGGGCAGTATTGGTGACGAAGACATCAAGGCTTTCCTGGGTGAAGTCAAAGGCATCATGGAAGCCTACGATGAATATAAAATTCATATCTGGTCATTTGATACAGAAGTGTACAATCATCAAGTGTTCAGCAGTGACAATCTCGACAGCATCTTGGAATATGAACCCCAAGGTGGCGGCGGTACTGACTACGACTGTAACTGGACTTACATGAAAGAAAATGATATTCAACCTAAGAAGTTTATCATGTTCACTGATGGTTATCCATATGGTTCGTGGGGTGACCCGGAATACTGCGATACTGTATTCATTATCAAAGGCAACACTGAATGTGAACCGCCCTTTGGTGTTTGGGCTCATTACGAAAAAGCAAAAGAACTGGCAGGCGCATAAAGCGATTTAGTAAATACTACATGAATGAGTCGTTTTGTAGTTTGCCATGGACCAGCATAGACATCAATGCTCAAGGAGAATTAAAACCTTGTTGCAAGTATAAAAATAGCATTGCTACAGATATAAAATCGTATTTTTCTAGTCCTGAACTGCAAGAAATTAAAGATAGTTTTTTAGCAGGTACTAAACCAGCAGGATGTCGAAGATGTTGGGTTGATGAAGAATTAGGTATAAAAAGTAAAAGACAATTAGACTTAAAATACGTGTTTAACGACCAACATCCTAGTTTAGACACGCTGAAAATTATAAGTATGCCCTTTGGTAATACATGTAATTTTGCTTGTCGAATTTGTGGTAGTCAATATAGTAGTTTTTGGCGTAGCCATACCCAAAAACTGCAAAAAGAATTTCCTGATATTAGAATCTATAAGCATAATAAATTTTATAAAGACAAAAACTTTACAAATCAAATATTAAGTCTATCCAAGGATGTTTTACTTTTTGAATTCCCTGGAGGTGAACCATTCCTGACAGGTGTCGAAGAACATCTTAATTTTTTAAATTCGCTTTTAAAATATAACCCACAGAATTTAAAATTACATTACATAACAAATACAAGTATTTTTCCAGAAAGTAGATTTTGGGATTTGTGGAAAAATTTTAAGAATGTTGACATTCAATTAAGCATAGATGGCACAGGAAGCCAATTTGAATACAACAGATGGCCGGGCAAGTGGAGTGAATGTTATCAAAACATCAAAAATTACCAAGTCTATACACAAAAATATTCTAATCTTCAATTAAGTATAAGCCACACCGTAAGTATTTTTACAGTGTATTATCTACCCGAATTTATACATTGGTGTTTAAAAGAAAAATTACCTAAACCGTATTTAGGTTTACTTTTAGAACCTGATTACTATAGTGTTTCTGCACTCCCGGAAAAAATTCGTAAAACTATTGCAAAACGTCCGGAATTTCAAATTCAAGAATTAAAACCTATTAAAAAAGAACTAGAACTTAGTTCGCCAAATAACTTAGAAAATACCATTAAATATATTAAAATACTTGATAAGCACAGAAAACAAAACTTTGCAGAAACGTTTCCCGAAATGATTGATATAGGATTTCCATATGAGTAAGTCAGAGGATAAATTAAAACACAGTAAACGAATTCAAAAAGAGGAAAACGCAATTTACAAACAACAAAAAATTGCCAAGTCACATGGAATGCCCGATCATCAGTATGAAGCACATCGCTTTGCCAAACACCATGCATTGAACTGTGGTGATCCTAAATGCACCCTGTGCGCTAATCCAAGAAAATTTGGCGAACTAACAGCACAGGAGCAAAGACTGTTTCAGGACTTGGATATTCAACGTGATTTTCACAGCAATGGTTTGCCTCCCACAGATGAGTTAGACGATGCTTAAACACGGTGAAGTAAATCCACTTAATGTTCACAACTTGCGCAAGTGGGACGATTGTCCGCCGCACTTTGAAAAAGTATTTTTTGAATCTCGAACCTACGATAGAGATATCCTAAATTGGATATATGAGAATTTAGAGGGTAGATTCTATTTAGGTGAGCATATAACTGTTGATTCGGGATCTTTAGTAAGTCGCAAGTGTGCGGCTTTTGAACGTCACAGTGAAGCCAGTTACTTTACCCTAATGCTAGATACTTTTAACAAAAATCAGTTTTAAAAATATTTCTCCGTTGTCTGTATTGATTAAATATCTTTACAAACACGGAGATTTTTGTGGCAGAAGAAGATCAAAAACAAACAACACCTTTACAAGTACAAGACTTAGTTGTGGCCTTAGAAGCTATTCAACTTGCATCTAGTAGAGGTGCATTTAAAGTAGAAGAATTTACAACAGTTGGCCAAGCATATAAAAATCTATATGATTTTTTAGTTGCTAGTGGTGTAGTAAGTACCCAACCATCAGAGCAATCTGCTCCTGAAGAAAATCAATAAAGGATTAACCTATGATTAAGCACGTCGGTAAACACAACAACCGCAAGATTATTATTCTATTTAGAAAAGTACCTGAAGAAGATCATATGTGCCTAGTCACATATACTGACACATTACCTGGTCATATTCATGATGATATTATGCAAGCACTTGAATCTGATTCAGGTCAACAAGCTAAAGAATTTAGTGATTACTTATTCAGGTTTACTCTTAGCGATGGAAACAACGCACTGCAAACTTTACATGCAGAAGGCATGATTAAAAAAATTCCTACAAATCAAGTTATTGTAACTCCTACCACCACTTCTTCGGTAAGGTTGGACGAATTAAACACTATTCTTGATAAAATGGCGTTAGGAGAAGAAGCCATTAAAGAAATGGCTGACTTAGATGCTAACGCAGGAATGGTAACTCGAAGGAGAACCAATGAAGGTCAGGACGTTGGCGAACTGCGTGCTCCTCCTGGAAGTGCTCAACCTGCACAAGTACAAGGAAACGCACGTGCCACAGACTTCTTAAGCGACGATCAAATTGCTACGCAACGTCGAGCACAGGCCATGAAGATGGCTGCAGAAGCAAAACAATTACTTGCAGAGTCTGAGCGGTTAATGGCAGAGGCTGCTAATCTTTCCGGTGAGACAAAGAATGCCCCAAGGAAAAAAGCCAAAGCCAAAACGGCTTAACTTAAACAATAAAAAAGCATGGCGTGAGATTCTCAAAGGCGTAGAGAAAAAAGAAGTACCAGTACACGTATTAGAACGGCTAATTGTACATCTTAAAGATGGCACCGAAGTTAATATTGATATAAAACATATATTATCAGAAGGTGCCGACCCTGACGAGATTGAACATCATGTTAGAAAAAAACTAGAAGAACTTGATCAATATATTGCCAATGTAGATTTCTATGTTGATGTAGATTTGGTTGAGCAGGCTATTCAGCCCGAGACAGATAGAATACTTTCTAACTTATGATTAAAGCAATATTTGCAGTTGATACTTGGGGTGGCATGGGATTCCGGGGTAGCCTTCCATGGCCACACCACAGTGAAGACATGCAATACTTTAAAAAACAGACTGAGAACCACATCGTTGTTATGGGTAGACGCACATACGATGATCCCAAAATGCCTAAACCTTTGCCTAATCGTATTACATATGTGGCTACCAATAGACCATTGTATACTTGTGGTACAATAAAAGGAGATTTAGTCGAACAAGTAAAAAAAGTTCAACAACGTCATCCCAACAAGCATGTTTGGATTATAGGCGGTCCAGAAATCATAATGTCATGCAAAGACATAATCGACGAAATGCATGTAACACATTTCAAAAGTCAATACAGAAGTGACGTCAAAATGGATATGCGTAAAATGACACTAATGATGCGAGCATTGGGTGCTTGGCCTAGTAAAGACGGAAAATGTACTTGGACAGTCTATAAAAACGTTGACATTTTCAGGCCCTTGTCAGTATAATACAGTTATGAAACCATATTTAGATGCACTCCAGTTTGTTTTAGACAATGGCGTAACTAAAACAGACCGTACGGGTACGGGCACTATCAGTGTGTTCGGCATGCAACAACACTATAACTTGGCTAAAAGTTTTCCTGCTGTCACTACAAAAAAGTTAGCATGGCGTAGTGTTGTATCAGAGTTGCTGTGGTTCATTGAAGGTTCAGGAGATGACAATAGGCTGCGAGAGATATTACATGGTAGCAGAGACTCTGAAAAGAGCACTATCTGGACTGCCAATGCCACAGCACCCTACTGGACAGACAAACACAAAAAGTTTCCGCCTAAGGGCCCACAGTTTGAAGGAGATCTAGGCAGAGTCTATGGAGTACAATGGAGACATTGGCAGGCTAAGGATCAAGTATTTGATGGTCCCAGTAAGTTAGTACATCGCGAAATAGATCAACTTAGTAATTTAATTGAGGGAATTAAGCAGGATCCCAATGGGCGTAGACACATTTTAACTGCTTGGAATCCTGCAGAACTAGATGACATGGCACTGCCTCCTTGCCATGTATTCAGCCAGTTCTATGTAGCAGACGGTTGTTTAAGTTGTCAAATGTATCAACGTAGTTGTGACATGTTTTTAGGTGTGCCTTTTAATATTGCGTCTTATAGCCTATTAACTCACATGATTGCACAAGTGTGCGGATTGGGTGTTGGAGAGTTTGTTCACGTGCTGGGCGACGCACATATATACCTAAATCATGTAGAGCAGGTAAAAGAACAGTTAGAGCGTGAACCATTACCTGCACCGCAACTTAAACTTAATCCAGAATGCAAGACGATAGATTCATTCGGTATGGAGGATATCGAGCTTATTGGTTATACCTCCCACCCGCCGATTCGAGCAGACATGGCAGTATGATAAAACTTAGAGTCTATGAATTTCCCATGGGCGATGTGGAAGACCCGGAAATTTATGCGGCTGAACCTTTGTATAAGTTTGAAAAAAGCGAACAAGGCCAGTGGGTCATGGAACATGCCTTAGAAAAACCTGTATTTTATATAGGACCTTGTATGCAGACATATGGTTACCGATGTAGAGTCGAGGCTGTGTTATCAGAGGAAGACGCTACGTTTTTTCAATTAAAGTGGGGCAACAATTGAACGTATTAGTAACTGGTGCCAGTGGATTCATTGGTCATAATGTTGTAAAATATCTAGAACAAGAAGGACACAGTTGCTTTGGTATAGACAGTTTCACAAACTATAACTTTATACCTAAAGACGAATTAGAATACCTTAAACGTGAACGCAAACGCAAAGTAAGGTGTAATACACACAACGTTGACATTCGTAATCGTAAAGGTTTAAGTGACATGATGTTGGCATTCCATCCCAAGATGGTAGTGCACCTTGCCAGTTTTCCTAGACAGCGTGTAGTACTACAGAATCCTGTAGTAGGCAGTGAAGTAATGATAACAGGTTTGATAAATTTGTTAGAGGAGTGCAAACAGAATCGTGTTAAAAAATTTGTTTACATCAGTTCTAGCATGGTATACGGAGACTTTGAAACGGATTTTGTAAAAGAAACTGCTCAATGTACTCCTCAAGGTCAGTATGCTATTATGAAATACATGGGCGAAAAGATTGTAGAAGATTATGCTAAACGCACAGGTATAGACTACGTTATTGTACGTCCCAGTGCCGTATATGGTGAACTGGATGTAGATGACAGAGTAGTCAGTAAGTTTATGATTGGCGCACTGCAAGGAAAAACATTGCGGGTGCAAGGTGCACAGGAAGTCTTAGACTTCACACACGTAGATGACACTGCCAAAGGCATCGCATTGGCAGCATTAGAGTCCAAAGCCAACGGCAATGTCTATAATATTACACGCAGTAATCCCATAGCACTAACTCTACAAGGTGCAGCACAACTCTGCATTGACATTGTGGGCAGAGGTAGTTATGAAGTTCAGGATAGAGACTTAAACTTTCCTAAACGTGGCAGACTCAGTATACAAAGTGCACAGACAGATTTAGGATACTTTCCCACTGTGGATGTAGAACAGGGGTTTGAACGATATCATGCTTGGTTAGTAGGAAGCAAATTTTGGCAACACAAATTATCCCTTTTACCGGCATAGCACGTCAGTATCAAAACCTACGTGAAGAACTGTTATCTGTAACAGACGAAGTCTATACCAGCGGACAAATGCTGGACGGTGACTATACTCAAAAGTTTGAACAGGAAATAGCAAAACGTTGCCATAGACGTTATGCAGTAGCAGTAGGCAGCGGCACACAGGCTTTGGTGTTTGCACAACAACTGTTGTTTCAAGAACCTGTAAAGATTATTATTCCTACAATTAGCTTTATTGCTACAATAAATGCTGTGTTACTAAATGGCAACACACCTGTGCTATGCGACACAGACGACCAAGCAATGATAAACTTGGAAAGTATGGACTATGCCATAGACGCTGCCGGTATACAGGCAGTTATGTACGTAAACATATTTGGGAACGTTGTTGACTACGACAGGTTCTACAACATCTGCAGATTCTTTAACAAGGACGTAAAAATTATTGAGGATGCTGCACAGAGTTTTGGTGCAAGTTATAAAGGCATGCCCAGCGGCTGTCTTGGAGATGTAAGTATTCTAAGTTTTGATCCTACAAAGAACTTGCCCAACTATGGATCAGGTGGCATGGTATTGGTAGACAACTTAGCAGATGCAAAAAGTATACGTGACTATAGAGACAATGGCAAAACCAACAGTCATGACATAACTGGTACTAACAGTAAAATGTCGGAAGTAGACTGCGCTCAAATGTTGGTCAAGTTAGAGCATTTTGACCAATGGCAGCGAAGACGCAGACAGATAGCCAATTACTACACACAAGAATTAAAAGACATTGTAGACACACCTCAGGTAACCGAAGGCGCAGAACATGCTTGGCACAAGTATGTAATTAAAACCGTGGACCGTAGTGGATTACTTAAACACATGACTACCAGAGGTATTGAAGTTAAGGTACACTACGAACGTCCTTTATATGAATATCCTGTGGGCTATCCTTATATTAACTATGTGGCAGAGTTATACAGGGAAGCCAGTGCGTTCTGTGTTGAATGTTTGAGTTTGCCTATCTATCCCGAAATGGAAGACGCAGAAGTAGAACGTGTAGTCAGTACAGTTAAGGGTTACCTGCGTTAAAGCGCTCTTGTAACCACTGCCAATCATAACTGAGTTTTAGTTTATCGTAGTCACCGGTGACTTCACGATAATAATCAACTGCATCTTGTGCGCCTTTAATACAGTATTCACTGTACTGACCAGTTGCTTTAGTCAACCAAGTGTTTAGTCTATGTTTGTTTTCCACAGTAGGCGTTTGCTCTTGAAACTGCTGTAGTTTTAGCACTTCACGAAAAGCAGTACGCCAAGTCATCCATTCTGATTGATTAAAATTTGCTTCTCCACTTAGTATAGGGACCACTTCGTGTTCTTGTGTTAGTGTAAAATCTAACCCCGGATCATTATTAGCCAAAACTAATTTTTTGTTATAAGCAATTATGGCTTGGTGCCCATACTCCAAACCGTTTACAGGATTACGTGCATGGAAAATATAGTGTTTAGGCTGTTGCCAATAGTCTGGTTGCCAACGCCAATCGAAGTCTTTGTCTGCTTTAAGTTTGGCAAACACTGCAAAGAACCATGGTGTGCTACTCATTCGGGCAGCAGCCTGATAAGCCTGTGTTCTACCATTTACACCTCGTACCCATTTTACAACATAACGTCTACTAGGATTAACACAAGACACTAACCAATCAAAATAAAATTGTTCATCGGGTTCGCCATTGCTAATATAGATAATATCTAACGGATCTTCTGCAAAAAACTGTATTTCTCGGTCCTCTACGTGGGGATAATCGTAGATTTGTGTACGCAAATGTGCCTTTACGTCACGGGGTATGGCACATATACTCTTACTTGCACTAAATGCACTTACAACCCTGTCTTTTTCAGTCCAAAGGCAAGGATGCCAATGAGTATAAAGATCTTGTTGATTTGAAAATAACGCATAAGGTGCAGTGAATTGGTAATTTTTAATTTCTGTTACTAAGTCGTCGCTTTGATAGTAATGCACAGGCATTTCTACTCTGGGTACTCGAAATGTATCAACATAGTTGATTACGTTAAACCAATCCAATAATTCTAAATCATACATCTGATTTTTGAAACTTTGGACATGTATCAAAAATGTATCGCCGCGTTTTTGACTGTCACTGTAAAAACAGTGAATCATTTCACGTTGACTCTCTTCTGGATGCCAGGTAAAATCAAAACCAGCGTAATCACATATGCTGCTGATAATCCAAACAAACTCTGTGGTTGCCAAGTTCGCAATGCGTTTTAACACTGTTAAATGATTATCCACATATCTAGTTCGTTTGATGTCAGGGTACAGAGTTTTTAGTTCTTCATAACGTTCTGCACTGCCTGGATCAAGAAAATCCATGTAAAATATCTGTGTAGCATTTGTACGAACCTTTTGACTATTTGAATACTTTATACCAGCAGTGCCGTGGTATATAGGTCCGCCTTCACGTTGGTGTTGTGTAGGAAATCTATATTCGTAGTCGGGTTCGATGGTGTCGGGATGCCAACTAAAATCAAAATCTGTGGTGTCGCATAACTCAGGCACAGACCATTTGGTCATATCCACTAAACGCCGAACTGATTGTTCCTGTCTAAAGTGCCACTCTCGATTACCGGCAGTCCACTTACGAGCAAAGTATACATCTCCATTACGTTGCCATTGACTGGCAAACACATGTACTTGGTCCCGTTCCCATGGTGCAGGTTGCCATGTAAAATCGAATCCTGTGTAATCGTTATTGCCGTGTATGTACCAAAAATATTCAGTACGACTCAGTTCAGCCGCTTGTTCTAAACTTGTGGCAGGCTGTTCAAATGCAAAAAGGTCAGGTTTACGGTCTTGATAAAATACATCAAACATCTAACTTTTCTATTTTAATATTACACTTTTCGAGAAAATCTATTCCGTCTGTATTTCTATAATTTATAGAATAATAAACTTCTTTTATTCCAGCTTGATATATTCCTTTTGCACATTCCAGGCACGGGCTATGTGTGATAAAAATAGAAGATCCATCGCCACTTTCAGTGCTTTTTGCTAATTTCATTAAAGCGTTCATTTCGGCGTGCAATACTTCAGGTTTGGTGTTCAATCTTTCCTCGCCGCCGTTGTCAAACCCTACAAAGTTTTCGCAGGTGTTGTCCCAACCTGACGGCATACCATTATAGCCTATGCTAATAATCCTATCGTCCTTGACAATGATTGCACCTACCTTAGCACGAACAGCAGTGCTACACTCTGCAAATACTTCTGCTGTTCGCATAAATGCCTGTTTATGTTTTTCTTTCATAATTTAATTATACCAAAATATAAGACTGAACCTTTCAAGATTTTCGGGAACATCTAATTCACGGCCGTGCATTACTTGTTGGCAATCTCGAAATAACCAAGCGAGATTGTTTCTGTATGGCAAAGTAAAAAGAAGTTCTTTTTCCATATTGTGTATTGAAGTTCCGTGTACTTTGTATATGTTTTCTTGATCCCTGGTAAGATAAAGTTGTCCTTGTATTGTGCCAGTGTTTTCACAATGTGGTGCCAAAGGGCCGTAACCAGGTAAATCACACCATAAATCCATTGTGCCGAATACTAAATTTTTTCCTAAAATTTTTGTCAATTGTTTATAAATTTCTCCTGACTGAAATGATTCTTCTAGCGTGTCCCAGTCGTCGGTTTCTTTGCTATGAATAAATCGTAAATCAGTCCAGTCTGAGTTGTGCCATTGTGATTTATCTTTATAATAAGTATCGCATATTTGAAGAGCAAGATCTTCAAATTCCGATGTTAAAAATTCTTCTATTAGCCACAAATCTTCATCAGTGTAAAGTCTAACGGAACTTACTCTCATGATAAAACTCGAATACCATACAGTCGTTCAAATCTGTCTGCATCTGCTCTGTCATTTACCATTGGCTCACCTCTGATGTTTAAACTGGTATTCAATAACATCGGGCAACCCGTTAACACAAACCATTTTTCTAATAACTCTCTAATACCCGTACCATCAGCAGGCACAGTTTGAACACGGCTTGAACCGTCATAATGTATTATAGCAGGAAATTGTTCAGGATGTCTACAGTACGCAGTAGCCTGCATATATCTACTGTTCGAAAAACCTGGCGGCATATGGAAATATTCCTGTGCTTGTTCTTCTAATATTACTGGAGCAAATGGCCGAAACTTTTGGCGGCGCTTTATTTCGTTGACTCTGTCTTTGATGTCAGGCCCTCTAGGATCGGCAAGCAGACTACGATTGCCCAATGCTCTGGGGCCAAATTCTGCTCGACCTGACGCAATGCCAACTATTCCCTGGCTAGCAAGAATATCAAGGGCACTAGTGGAAGGGTAATCGCCAGGGATATCGTGGCCAAGAAAAGCATTAGTCCAATGAATGCGGCCGCCAAAGGCCAAAGCAGCGGCGCCAAGACTACTACCAGCATCGCCAGGATTAGGCATAATCCA
>Ga0222718_10001227_pt1 | contig 25155 bp, 22 predicted proteins | sample C33_27DmetaG_FD_165045 | JGI IMG/M metagenome (GOLD analysis project Ga0222718, IMG submission 165045) | Estuarine water microbial communities from San Francisco Bay, California, United States - C33_27D | ecosystem: Environmental > Aquatic > Marine > Unclassified | place: USA: California...
GCGAGTCATTTCAGCAGACGTTGCGAACTTTGGGAATCACGTGTTCGATGAGCCGCGCGGGGTGTTGTTATGACAATGCCGTCATGGAGAGATTCTTCTGGTCGTTGAAACACGAGTGGACGAGTCATGAGCGATTTGAGGATCTGGAGGAAGCGAGAATGAGTGTGTTCAAGTACATCGAGACGTTTTATAATACCGAACGAATCCATCAGTCGTTAAACTACCAGACGCCTGAGGAATTCGAGAAAGACTACGCAGCCAGGCTGGCTGCGTGAATCAAAGATTTGTTCTCCATTATTGTTGGTCTACCGCACTTACTCGAACTAAACCATCGAAAATCGGATGATCTTGATCCTTTGTTTCTACTCTGTAAAGAAGGTCTCGACAAAGCTGCCATCGAAGAGTTTCATGCTCATTCACAGATCGTCAATCGGTTTATCATCGCGGCACTCATCCAATCAGAATCTAGTCTTTCCCTGATACGCAGAGAGCTTCGACGCATTTCTCCGAATTCAAAAGTATCCATCGAAGAAATAGGAGAACTATTACCCGATGTCCTTAAACGCGATGTTCTCGAAGGCGATGAGGCTGATGCCGCACTAAAAACTGTCAAAAAATCAGCACAAAGAACTTTACGAAAAAAACGCAAGAAAGAGACTTCGACCTCTTCTGACGCCGAAACCACTGATTCGAAATCAGATTCAACGGAAGAATAACACCGGAGATTTTGACGACATTCATTACCCCCTGCGTGACTGCGCACGCGGCTCTACGATAATTTCGTCTACGCACGCGGCTCGATTCACGCGGCGTCTCGATTACTTTGCAGCCGATGATGCTTCGCACGTTCGAACGCTTTGGCTCGTTCGTCTTCGGTTTGTGCGTACAACAATCGAAACAGCATCTCCTGGGTCGAACTGAAATCCATACCACGACGGCTCATTGCTGTCCGAGCTATATCGAACATTTTTTCTAACGGCCATCCTTCGAGAAGTCCTCCTTGCCAATACCGCGAGAAACTCGGTACGTGTCGAGGAATCACATCTCCGTCCGGTAAGACCATCGCCATCACCCCTACAGCGCTGCCCGTATCGAACAGACTGTTCACAGCGGTCTTGGTGTGATCGCCGATGAAGCTGCCGACCTTTTTCCGATTTGTCTCAACCAAATCACCGGCCAATGGAACACGCACATCTGAATAATCAAATTTCAAATCGCTGGTTCCCGATTGAGCACCGATATTCACCCACGGGCAAATGTAACTGTGCCCCAGAAAGCCGGCATGATATTTATTGGCGTAGCCGTGCATGATGGAGTTTTCAATTTCACCACCGACACGACAAACCGGACCAATCGTGCTACCCGCCGTGATCTGACCGCGAAAGACATGTGTTTCGCGACCAATGTGACATGGCCCTTCCAGTCGCGTGAATGATTTGATGCGGGCTCCCTCTTCAATCGTCACCGGCCCCGAACGTGTATCAATTACGACGAAGGGTTCGACATCAGCGAGTGGTGAGATCGACAATTGTTTTTCAGATCCCAGAATTTCCACACCTCGTCGAGAGAACCGCTGTGAGTGAAACGCTCCCAACGGAAAGTCTTCCACAAGCTGCCGGGAGTTCCGGTCCACCAAATCCCACGGACGTTCGAGTAATTGACCGCCTGCATCCACCCGACGACGAGACTCGGCAATCTGCCGGATCCGATCTCTGCTCTCGGTAGAAGTTGATTGAGTCCACTCGCCATCGTTCAACCAGGCAGCAACCGGCTCGTCTTCAATCCATGCCGCTTCGCCAGGTTGACAAGGCAATTCCGTCAATGTTCCCGGTATCCAACGACCATTCAGTAAAAGAATCCCACCTTGATTCAGCCACTGATCATCATTGAGACGTGTGTCTGGTTCGGATTCTCGATAGACGGCTGCTAAATACGGACGAATAACGGCTCCCCATTCGGTGAGATCCCAAGCCCTCTGGAGACGTTCGCGCACAGAATATCGTCCACAGACCAGTTCAAAAACAGGACGTGCCAAGGCGAGCGGGTAGAACTGTTCCGCGGTTTCATCTTCCCAGAAACAAACTTGCATCGATCAAAAATCTTTGAAATCAGAGGGAGTCGAGCGCAAATGTGGCGGAGTTATAGCTGAGACCTGCTTGAATTAACAGATCATTCACAGCCGGAATATAGGGAATTCTTGATGAAGAGAACGCCGCATATCCCGCTATTGGCACGCTTTATACACAATCTGAATCCCGCTCAGCATCGGAGAGTGTCCCCGGGTCGCTTGAGAGTTCGGCTGTTGCCGGATAAAATCGACTCTTCAATCATGTAAAGACATTTTTTTGCGGTTGGCGTACGCTCGTGATTCGCCCACCTTTCTGATCGATCAATACGGTCTCGATCACACGTATCGGTTTCAACAAAAGAGGAGTGGCCCTGTGGCTGTCAAAGTAGGAATTAACGGTTTTGGACGTATCGGACGTATTACATTTCGCGCACTGGCTGCTCAGCCAGAAAAATTTGACGTGGTTGCCATCAACGACCTCGGCTCACCGAAAGCATTATCTCTGCTGCTGAAATACGACAGTATTCAGGGAAAATTTCCCGGAACCGTCGAAGCGGCTGAAGATGGACTCATCGTCAACGGCAAACACATCAAAGTGATCGCCGAACGGGATCCCAGTAAATTGCCTTGGGGTGACTTGGGTGTCGAAGTTGCTCTGGAATCAACCGGCTTCTTCACAAACCGTGCCTCAGAAGGCAAACCAGGTTACGACAGCCACTTGGCTGCCGGTGCCAAGAAAGTCATCATCTCGGCCCCTGCTAAAGATGCTCCTGACTTGATGGTGGTCCAAGGCGTGAACGACGATCAACTAACGGCTGATCACGTGTGTGTTTCGAATGCCAGTTGCACAACCAACTGTCTCGCTCCAATGGTGAAAATCCTCGACCGCGAATTCGGTTTGGAAAGCGGCTTGATGACGACCGTTCACGCTTACACGAACGATCAACGCGTTTCGGACCAGTTCCATAGCGATCCTTATCGTGCCCGTGCTGCCGGTGTCAACATCATCCCCACGACAACGGGTGCTGCCAAAGCCGTCGGTAAAGTTCTGCCACAAGTTGATGGTAAACTGACCGGACTTTCTCTGCGTGTTCCTGTTCCTGCCGGTAGTGTGACCGACCTCGTCGCCACGTTTGAAAAAGACGTGACTGCCGAAGCCGTCAACGCCGCCATGAAAGCTGCAAGTGAAGGCGAACTGAAAGGAATCATGGAGTACAACACCGACCCGATTGTTTCTTCGGACATCGTCGGCAACACCCACAGTTGTATCTTCGACTCCGCATGGACCACCACCATGGGACCGAAGATGCTGAAGGTTCTCGGCTGGTACGACAACGAAACCGGTTACTCCAACCGAACTGCCGACCTGATCTTCAAGGTCGCCAAACTGTAGTTTAGTTTAAGCTTTAAGCCGTAGGTCAGGCTGTGCCTGACAAACAACAGAGTGAATCCAAACGCCGGTTTCTTATCGAGATCGGCGTTTTTTTATGGAATGATTCAACCACGAATGACTCGAATTAGACGAATTGAGTTTGCGGACTGCCTCTTCCTGCCTTCCTTATCAATGTTTTCCCGATCAATCGTCCGGGCATACGATGATTCTCTTCTCTCGACAAGAATCTCTGCGATCTCAGAGTTCTTTGTGGTAAGATTCTGGTAATAGAAAAGTATCGTATTTCAATCACAGATCATCTCATGACGTTTTCTCGCGCTTTGTACATCTTCTTGACAATCTTCTGTTCGCTGGTTTCGCTTTCGAAAACTCGAGCAGAGAAGCCCAACTTCATCATTATTTTTGCCGACGATCAAGGTTATCAAGACTTGGGATGCTTTGGCTCTCCCGATATCAAGACTCCCCACGTCGACCGGATGGCAAAAGAAGGAATGCGGTTCACCAGTTTCTACGCACAAACCGTGTGTGGCCCCTCCCGTGCCGCATTGATGACCGGTTGTTACCCATTACGAGTTGCCCAGTTTCAAAATCGTGTCGAAGTTCATCCCCGCCTTCATTCCAACGAAATCACCATCGCTGAAATCCTGAAGGCGGAAGGCTATGCGACATCCGCTTATGGAAAATGGGATCTCGCCGGTCACACGCAAACCGCTTACACACAAAAACTGTTACCGACTCACCAGGGTTTTGATGAGTTTTTCGGCACGCCGACGAGTAATGATTCAATCGCAAATCTGATTCGCAATGAAAAGGTGATCGAGAAGAAAGCCGATATGTCGCTGTTGACGAGACGATATACCGACGACGCGATTGATTTCATCAAACGGAATAAAGAGAAGCCGTTCTTTGTCTATCTGGCTCACACCATGCCCCATATCAAAATCGCAGCATCGGAAGAGTTTCGCGGAAAGTCGGCTCGGGGTTTGTACGGTGACGTGATCGAAGAACTCGATGCTAATGTCGGTCGAATTCTCGATACACTCAAACAGGAAGAACTCTCCGAAAACACCTACGTCATCTATACCAGTGATAACGGTCCCTGGTATCTAGGTCACAGCCCCGGACACCTGAAGAGGATTGGTAAGAATGCCGTCGATCATGGTGGGTCTGCGTTGCCGCTTCGCGGCGCGAAAACATCCATGTGGGAAGGCGGTTTTCGAGTCCCTTGCATTGTCTGGGCTCCTGGAAAAACTCCGGCGGGAACAGTTTGCCATGAAGTAGCGTCTACTCTCGACATGCTTCCCACTTTGGCAAACCTCGCGGGAGCCAAAGTCCCCACAGATCGAGTCATTGATGGACATGACATTTCTAGTTTAATTCATGGCGTGGAAGGAGCCAAAAGTACAACCGACGCCTTTTACTATTACGCGAGAACAAAACTCCGAGCCGTCCGAGCCGGTCGCTGGAAGCTCCATATTCCGGCTGCCGTTGATGCACGCTGGAAAAACTTTAGTAAACCGAACGATGCCGCCGCCATCAAAGAGCCACTTCTTTTTGATCTGGAAACCGATCTCTCTGAGAAGCAGAATCTCGCCGACCAACATCCCGAGGTTGTGACCGAGTTAATGCGATTGATCAAACATGCTCGCAATGACATTGGCGATGTGGATCGCATTGGAAAGAACGCGAGATTTTTCGACCCTCAGCCCAAGCGTCCCGATATCCGAAAACCCAAACAGTAGCTCTCTGAGATCACCGATTGCTCAAACGAGTTCTCATCAAGCCGGTTGCCGACACTCTCGCCACCAGACCAATAACAAGTAGGGATGTGCTTGACAGAGTAATCACTCTCAACAGCTAAGGATTCCACCACGAATCATTCGAATTACACGAATGAAAAGTCATCGTTCGAGAGACCTTCTTGTTTCTCACCTACCCGATCAACAATTTTACTTGTCAGGCACCGTGCGAGTAGGAATACTGTGATCGATCAATGAATTATACGACATGCCGGTAGTTGTTTTCGTAATTTCTCAATGTCTTTTCGAGAAACATCGGTCCCCTTGATGCTCAGAAACTTCAAACTCTTCAGCTTGGCCAATTCTTGTAAGCCGGAATGCGTGATCCGAGTATTTTCCAGCGAGAGTGATGAAAGATTGGGGTGTTTAGCAATCTCTGTCATAGATTGATTTTTGATCCCAGTTCCATCTAGTACGAGTAGTTGCAAAGTCAGAATATTGAGTAAAGATCGAATTCCGACATCTGTAATGGCTGTGTCAGACAAAGTCATTCCAACGAGGCTACGAGATTGAGACAAGTCATCCAACGCTTGGTCAGAAATTTGTGTTGCATGCAGTGAGAGAGTCATCAATCGTGGGAGTTCTGCAAGTACATTAAAGTGATGTTCTCCCGCGATTAACGTGGAATCGAGAATCAGGACATTCAATTCTGTAAGATTTTGAAGATGATTGAGTCCCTCATTGGTAATTCGAGTCCCGGACAAATCCAAAATTTCCAATTGGTTGAATTTCTGGAGAGATCGAATACCTCGATTTGTAACAGGAGAATCTGACAAATATAATTTCTCCAAATGCCGCATTCCCTCAAGAGATGATATCCCTTCGTCAGTGACTCTCGATTTGTCTAAAATGAGCTCTCGAGCGTCTCTCAGATCTCGTAGCCGATAGAGTTCTGGTGATTGGTTATTGTAAAGCTGAATCTGAGTGACTCGATCAAAGCCTTGCATTCGCTTCTCACCAAGAATGCTCCTCAGCCAGTCAGGTCCCCAAGGTTCAGCAGCCACAAAGCCACCCGAGCGTTCGATATAATCAATACTTGAAACTTGTCGCTGATACGGGCGAACGATTTCCAGATATAAGAGCAGCAATGAAAGAAAGATGAGCAGCGTAAGCCAGTAGCGAAGTTTCAGGAGATTTTTGTTGGCACTCGTTCAGTCATCTGACATTCTCCGAAACAGATAGATTTACTCGTTAACCCATCTCTCCTTCACGAAACTCTCGCCACCAGTCGGTCTCTAGCATGCCGTGCCAGTAGATATCGCTGCCGAGCAGTTCGGTTTCTTGAGTGACAAACTGATTCACATTGGGAACCTGTTCCAAGCCTGTACCACCAATGGGAGTGACCGCTTGATGCCCACCGATAAGCTTCGGCGCTAGAAAAACATGTAACTCGTCGATGAAATTGTGATCGAAGAAGTCTCCGAGCAGGCTACCGCCACCTTCCACCAGAAGATTCGTCATCTCTCGACGACCAAGTTCTTGCAACAACTGGTCCAAATTCAAATGACGAAGTCGTTCGTCGAGATAAGAAATCGGCAGTAACTCGGCTCCGAGCGACTCGTACAATTTCCCCCGTTCGTCGATGGCAGCTTGAGTCGTGGCTATCAGTACGGGAACCTCGTTGGCTGTTTGCATCAGTTGACTGGTTGTGGAGAGAATCAAGTCGCGGTCAAGAACAATGCGGGTCGCTGTTCGCGGGCCTGCCGGTCTTGCCGTCAGCAGTGGGTCATCGAGCTTTGCAGTCATCGAGCCGACGAGAATGCCGTCCATTCGGCCACGTAATTCGTGTACTATTTCGCGTGATCGCTCATTAGAAATCCATTGTGAATGCCGGGCACGAGAGGCGATTTTTCCGTCCAGGCTCATCGCCCACTTGGCATGCACAAACGGCTTTCCAGTCGTCATCAGCTTGAGGAACGGAGCCGCCAGCAGCGCAGAGTCTTCCTTCAATAGTCCAACCTCAACTTCGATCCCCGCGTCACGAAGTTCTCGAATCCCACCACCGTTGACATGTTCGGCAGGATCAGAGACAGCCACCACGACACGTTTCAATCCGGCGTTAATGACGGCTTTGCTACACGCGGGTGTTTTTCCGGCATGGCAACAGGGTTCTAGCGTGACAAATAAGCTCGCGCCGCGTGCAGAGTCTCCCGCCTGTTCCAGTGCATGGACTTCCGCATGTGGTCCACCAAATTTCTGATGCCAACCTTCGCCGACCAAATTGAGATCGTCATCCACAATCACTGCACCGACGGGCGGGTTCGGTTCAACGAATCCGATTCCCTGCCGCGCCAGTTCAATGGCTCGTCGCATCACGGCAGTTTCGTCGGAGAAGCATGACATCGAGTGGATAATTCCTAGTTCCTAGTTCCTAATTCCTGTCAACTCCTCACTGTCCCGGAAGCCAGAGTTTCTTCTCACCTGCATCCCCGTCCGGTTCTCCCGTGAATAGTCCCCCTGATTCGCCAGCACCTTGGTCGGGACTGATAATTCCCACTTTGTCTTTGACAGGCAAATCATACGCTTCGGCGAGCATCGAAAGATGATGTCGAAGTTCGGGGAGTTTCTTACCGTACTTATCCCACAGCTCTTCAAAGACGGGAATGAGTTCAGGGTCTTGGGGATCTTCGACTCGCAGCGTGAGGGCTCGCATTTTCCATTGGAGTTCGAGTTCGAAAGAGTTTTGTTGATCTTTTGACCAGACCAACCCTTTTTCGAGCCAACTGAACGCCAACTCCCGATCATATTTCTGAACGGAGAGATCAACGAGTGCCAGATAAACCTGACTCAAGTCAACACGTTTTCCACACTCGGGTCGCTCCAGAATTTCCTGTAGGACTTCATACAAAAACGCGCCGTGATGCAACATCATCGCCCGGTTGGTGACATAGATCAGTTGATCGTCGGCCAACGATTTCACATCAATCCGTTTGAGTTGCAACGACGTGAAGTGAGCGATGGGAGTGTCTTCATCGACACTGATGGTCTCGGGAACATCGAGTTTCAACGACTCACACAGGCTCTTAAAGTCCAAGACAAATTGATTTCGGCTGCAATAGGCATCAAATACATAGGCGGCCGCCAACAACGGAATTTGTTGATCACCAGCGGCGGCTGCTTCTTGTGGAGTTTTGCCTCCAAGCCCTTGCTGTTTGGTACTCGGCCAGACTTCGTTGACTAAATGGTCCCACTGCCGTTGTTCGAGTTGCCGACGTATGACGACCGGTGTATCGGGAGGATTGTGCCAACGCCAAAACAGAGCAAACTCTTCCGCCGCGACCGATTCTTCGAATCCTGATTCCGTATCGGGTGCTTCCGAAACAAGAGTTTCTCCTAACAAGCCACTCAAGACATCAAAAGATTCTTTCAACTGCGTACTCGGGAATCCGGTGACGTAAGCTCGGCTGGGAAGATCTTCCAGCTCAGAGCGATCATAAAAAGCGATATGACCAACAATTCTGGGGACTTCACTGAGGTCTGATTTGGCAGTCAAGGTAATGTCATCGGGAGACCGATCAAGAATTTGAAAGAATTCGGTCGGCGCACCCTGCGATTGTTTGTCTTCTTCGTTGAGAGGAACTTTCACGAACAACGGCTGATCGGTCAGAGTGCCTAGAGCCTGTGAGACCGAGGTCAGTTCGAGTTTCGTTGAACCGACTTCCACACGATCTGTCGTTTCCTGTAAATCCAGAAGTTGAGCAACAGTCTCACACTCCACAGCAGAAAACGAATCGTCGCCCAGTTTTCCCGCTTGATGGAGGGCTTCGGCAGCGCCAGCCTGATCTCCGTCCCAAGCCAAACAAAGGCCGAGGTTCTGGAACATCCCGGCGACGTCAGCATACTTTTCGGACAGTTCACGATATTTTTTCGCGGCGGGGCCATAGCATCCAATATCAATCAGGCGTTTGGCTTTGTCGAGCGTTTTCTGTTCGCTCTCCTCGACTTCAACCTCAATCAGCTCATGGACACTTCGTAACTGATAAGGAATTTGAATGTCGCTGTCGAGCTCGTGAAGTTTGACAAAGACTTCTTGACGTTTCTCTTCTGAAACAGACTTAAGAGCGAAAACCAAATGCTGGCGAGCTGCCATCAATTTTTGCTTCGACGCCATTTCTAATGCGATGCTGACTGCCAAATATCCCACCATGTCGGGGACGATGCTGATACACTTCTGAAAACAACGATGAATGGCCGAGCGAGATTTCTCAAATCCATCGGTATTGTACGCGGCCATCGCATACAACATGAGTGCCTGTGGATGATCGGGATTATCCTGAAGCAGTTCGCGAAGTTCGTCTTTTGCTTGTGACGGTTCGTTCATTCCAATCAGAACGGAGGCTCGTGATGTAGCCACCCACAAATTCCCCGGATGCTTCTCGTGTAATTCTGCCAGTTTTTTGTGACAGGCATCAACTTGTCCCGATTGCTGCAATCGCGAAACCTGATCCATCTCGTCCACGAGATTGGTACAGCAGAATTTTAACTTTTTGCCACTGCCACAGGGGCAGGGATCGTACGGATCCATCGCCATGATCAACCTGACTCTTCAAAATGTTATCTAAGGGGCTTTTCAGCCATGATTTTAGGAATATCAATTGTAACTGGTTCAGACCTTCAATCGAACGCCACGAGCCAAAAAACCGCAAAAGCGACAGGAAGAACAGCTCCATATTTCTGCGTCCCTTCCCCTGAGACACGATTTTGCGACAATAGGTTGCGACAATAGAGACATCAGCGAATCGGGCAGGAGCCCCGAAACATCGACTTCACCAGGATAGAGACCTTGAATTCCCAGTCGCGACAGACTTCGCCCGCTTCGTCGGCTCCTGCTGACCTTGCTGCGGCATACGATCCGATGATTCGCGGAACTATGCTGGGGCTGATATCGGCCCTCGCTTATACCGGCGCCAACATCGCATTGCGCGATCTATCGGGAACGGACGGACTTGTCTGGGCCTGTTGGGTTTCCGCCGTCAAAGCAATTCCCTGTTTTCTGGTCTCTGTGTTTCTGGTTTCGTTTCGCTGGATGACGGGTCAGCAAGCATTTCCGCCTCGACACAAACTCTTACCACTTCTGGCCGCCGCCACCATGATGCAATACGGCGGCAATGCCTGTTTCACCTGGGCGTTAAACAAAGTGGGGTTGATACTGACAGTTCCCATCGTTTTCTCGACGTTAATCTCAGTCAGCGCAGTGTTGGGGCGACTGTTCCTGGGAGATCCGATCAATAAACGAACGCTCGCTTCGATGGGATTGCTACTACTCTCCATCATCTCGCTCTCGTTGGCAGCAGATGGATCGTTTCCCAACGCGACAACTTTTACAATTGTGACCGGCATGTTACTGGCCGGAGTTTCAGGCATGTCATACGGTGCCAACAGTATTGTGATCCGACAATTTCTCGGTGGTCAATTCTCTGTCTCATCAATCTTGCTCATCATGAGCACCAGCGGAATTGTCATGTTGGGGATCCCTGCGTTTTTTGTGATGGGGCCAGAACGCATTGCCGGTATCTCCTCGTCACAATGGAGTTCAATGGCTTGGGCGGGGATCAGTAATGCGATCGCGTTCTACGCAGTCTCTTCCGCACTTAAACATATTCCCGCTGTGCGAGCCAACCTACTGAATGCCTCTCAGACGGCCATGTGTGCGATGGCCGGGATCCTTATTTTCGATGAAAAGCTGACTTTACTCTCGGCCATCGGTATCGGACTCACTATTGCCGGATTAACACTATTAGGCGTCCGTCGCAAAAAGAACATTCCTACAGGAGGCATATCGGTTACGGAGATCTCGGCAGACGAAGCGACATCAATCCGCGAGTAAGACCGAGAGTAGATACCGCAATTTTTCGTCACCCTCACGGGTTTCTGTTAATCGTATCAAGCCCTGATTGTCTTCAGAAACCAACATTTGCAGCACGCGGCGATAATAATTTCTTTCGTCTTGGTAATCTCCGCGGGAACGCGACAGTGCCGCTTCACGTAATAATAATTGATAAGCTTCGAGGTCTTCATTTTCTCCGCCGTAATATTGACGAATTTCGCTGCGAGCCGATGTTTTGTCAACAGAAGCAGACCCCGAACCTGCGGGAGACATCAGCAATAACAACAATGATGACAGCACACTAAAACCGAGAGCAATTCCGACCAACAACGGATTCCCTTCCGATTTTTGCTCTTTTTGTTGGCCGTTCTTCTTCTTTTGCTTCCCACTATCAATTTCTTCGAGATGCAGTTCGGGAAGATGCCCATCTTCACCGAGTTGAACGAGCGGGTCTCCTACTTGATCGGTAATAAACCGCGCGACATTTCGTTGTCGACTTTTTGGTGAGCCCGCTTTACCGTCTTCCGAAACATTGCTTTTAGAGTTACGAACTTTTGCAGGGGAAGGTGTCCCTTTTATCTGAACACTTTTGGTTTGTTTCGGTTGGGCGGCTTTACCCACAGGCCGTCCTGAACTTGGTTTCGCCTCGTCGGCATCCATTTGAACTTCAAAATGAAACTCCGTTTTATCACCGATGAGTACCGTGGCGTCTTCTGGTAACCAGACCCATTTCTCAGGAGGCAAATAGTTCCCTTCGACACTGACCATGTCACCGCGTGCGGCATAAATCGCGTACCGATCGTTTCGCAGAACAATGCTGAGTTCGTAATCTTGCAAATCTTTGGCACGTAAACGAAAGTTTGATTCTTCTCCTCGACCAATGTGGACAAGCTCATCGCGCACCTCGAACGTCTTCCCTTTTTCGGGGCCTTTGCGAAAATGAAGTTTGGCCAGTTGAGGAGCCGTTTTTGCGTCCGACACAGAAAACTCCGTTAATGGAATGACGTCACTGTTTTTAATTTGTTAAGTAGGCTTGAGTTTGTTAAGTGAGTTTCAGTGAGTTAGAGGGTCATCGTCCCTAATATAAAGTTTAACACGAACGGACCGAGAATAATCAATACCGTAGACATCATCACCAAAACGGCTGGCAACAACATCTTAACACCCGCCTCATTTGCCAATGTTTCAGCACGTTGAGAACGCTTTAATCGCAAAACATCAGCTTGAGACCGAAACAGTTTGGCTAACGGCGTTCCCAGTTCTTCTCCTTGAATGATCGATCCCAGCAAGCTGGTGATTTCATCATCTTGCAATCGCTCGCGCATGGCTTCAAATGCTGCGGTGCGATTCTTACCCATTCGCATTTCGGTCATGACACGGGCGAACTCGACACCCACCGGATGCTCCGAAAACTCACGGACTGCCTGTTCCAGAGATTGCATAAACGCGGAACCGGCTTCCATCAGCAGGGTAATCAAGTCCAAAAAATACGGTAACCGTCGTTTAATCAGCAAGAGGCGATAAATGGCTCGAATTGTTAATTGACGTCGCAAAATCACACTCGTCAACATCATCATGACAAAGGCGAGAAAAATGCCCGAAGCCCCCATCATGGACGTGTTGGTGTAATAGTAGACAGGAAACATCAACACACTGATGACAATGTTTCGAGCCAGATACTCTTCGGCAGTCCAGAACCGACTCATGCCCGAGCACTGAATTTCACGATGAATTTCTGGTAATCCCTCACGAAATAAGTTTCGACAAGGAGTCGCCAGAAGCTGAATGACCGGCTGAAACACACGATACATGACGCTAGCTCTGCGCAACTCGTTGATCCGCGAAACATCGTATCGCCAGTCATCGTCCTGTTCGAGATCATCACTTGCCATCGACACCAGTAAGGTTCTCGATCCCAGGAAGATTCCCAGCCCCATCAAAAAACAGCCGATCAATAACCAGAGCTGATCGCCGGGAGAGACCGCCAACAGGGAATGATTGGAGAGAAGAAATGACATCAAGTTATAACTTTGTGATTAAGTTCAAATATCGGGATTGAGAATTCTTCGAGCCCACAGATAGGCGGCCACATCGAGCACCAACGCCATGCTCAAAATGAGCTGCCCCATCAAGGTCGTAAACAACCGGGTCGTGCTGACGGGATCCACGAAAAAATAATACATGGCGAGAATCGCGAACGGTGCCAAAGCCATATAAACAGCCGATGATCGAGCCTGTGCAGTCTCGGCTTCGACTTTTCTTTCGAGTCTTTGCATCTCACGAATGGAAACAGCGATTCGCTCGATGACATCATTCAATCGACCACCACTGGCACGACTTGCTTGCATCGCCGCAGAAAACAACGCAAAGTTCTCGCTCTCCAAACGCTCTTTCGTTTCTTCGAGCACTTCATCGAGTGTTTTCCCGAGTTGGTACTCAGTCATCATTTGCTGAAACTCTTGCGAGATGGGGTGTGGCGATTGCTCTGCCAAAATTTCCAGCGATTGCGCTAAAGAGAGACCGGCTTGAATCGCACTCGCCATCGACACCATCGCATCAGCAAGTTGATCTTCGATTTTTTCTTTTCGTCGTCGAGCCGTCCGACGCACCAGGTACCACGGTAGACAAAACAGAATCACCGCGGCCACAAATCCCAACACCGGGAGATTGAGAAAGATCCACAGACTGGCAAAAAAGACACCAACCATTGCCAGCCAGGAAAGAATGATTGTTCGCAAGCGTTTCACGCGAACGCGCAAACGTCGAAACTTCGCTTTAAAATCTCGCTCTAAATAGTCCAGCCCTGATCCCCAAATATCAGCACCGGCCCACGCCATAACTCCCAAGCCAGCGCCGATGAATCCCGAACCCATTAAGACCTCTAGCGGAACCATTAGTCGGCTCCCACTTCAGAAGAGGCTTCTTTCTGAGCAGACTTTCCATCCTGAGTCTCTTCTTCCTCATTGCCGTAAAGGAACTCGAGTTTGAGCAGTTCCCTGTCCATCAACTCGTCGATATAACTCGGCAAATATCCGGTTGGTCTCAAACTCACGCCATCACGATAATTGAAAATGTCGATGACCGTCAGTTCTTTGCGGTCGGCGTCATAGCCGAGGACTTCTGAAATTTGAGTCACTGTCCGTTTTCCACCGGGGAGACGGGTAATCTGCACAACCAGATCAATGGCCGAAGCAATCTGGCGTTGAATCGATGAGACCGGAAGATCGACGGCCATCAATACGAGTACTTCCAAGCGCTTGAGAACATCGTCGGTATTGTTGGCATGAATGGTGGTCATGGACCCGTCATGCCCGGTATTCATGGCCTGCAACATATCGAGAGCTTCACCGCCGCGGCACTCCCCGACGATGACTCGGTCGGGCCGCATGCGTAGCGCGTTTTTCACGAGATCCCGAATGGAGTATTCGCCCGTCCCTTCGACATTCGCTGGCTTCGTTTCCAGAGTGACAACATGCTCCTGATGCAATTGCAGTTCGGTGGTGTCTTCAATCGTGATGATTCGGTCCCGATGTGGAATGAAACTGGACAGCACATTCAACATCGTTGTTTTCCCGGTCCCGGTACCCCCACTCACCAGTAAATTTCGACGATTGATGACGCAGGCTCTTAAGAACATTGCAGCAGGAGATGTAATGCTCCCCAGCTCGATCAGGTCGTCCATCGAAAATCGATGGACGGGAAACTTTCGGATCGTCAAACAAGGACCGCGTACCGCCAAAGGAGGAATGATCGCATTCACACGCGAGCCATCAGCGAGTCGAGCATCGACCAGTGGTTGTGACTTATCGATACGACGTCCGACTTGCGCCACAATCCGCTCGATAATGGACTCGGTCACTTTGTCAGAGATAAATCGTCGACCCGACAGTTCGATGACCCCGGCTCGTTCAACATAAATCTGGTCACTCTGCACCACCATGATTTCAGAAATGGTAGGAGCACGCAAAAGATCTTGCAGCGGACCGTAACCGAAGACGGTGTCTTTCAGATCTTTTTTCAAGGTCCGTAAGACGATGTATCGCTTGAGTTCCTCGTGCAGATGAGGCCGCAGTAGCGGAAAAATCTGATTGAATTTTGCTTCGACCCGATTGATTTGCGCAGACAGATCGGGCTGAGCATCAAGTTCCATACGCTCGCGAGCAAACATTAGTAAATTCGCGAGTTCGGTTTCACGTTCGGGAACAAGCGTTGCCGGGACATCGAACTCGTTATAGGTTAAGCCGGCAACCGCACTTCGTTCTTCTCGATCACTCTCCAAGATCATCTGATTAATGACAAGGTCACGCAGAACCAGCCCGATGACTTCTTCAAGCAACGCATGATTTCCTTCGCCGAAAAGTTTCATCTCTCGGCAGACGTCTTCAATATTTCGTTCCAGCATGAGGATACTCTCATCGTCTCCCATCCGGCTGGCATCGAGTTCATAGACATCAAATCGTTCGAGCAACTTGCGATGGACGCGCAGCTCCAAGTCGGCCATCACCGTCCGCAAATGGGATTCCATTTCCGTCCGACTGATGGGAGCCGCGTGCTCCATCTCAAACGTCAATGTGTAAGGCCAGATGCGTAGTGTTTCGCCTGCGGGAACCTCAGCTTGCTCGCCTCCAATCAATTCTCGCTCACCCACCATGCAGCTATTCAAACCAACATTCTCGATAGTAAGTTTACCATCAGCATAGCGAACAATGGCTTGCCGTTTCGCGACCAGCGGGCTCTTCAGCACCAGCAAGTTGGCGGCATCGCGACCAATATGGACCACCTCTTCTTCGGTTTCCAACAGAGCGCGTCGGCTTTCGTGAATTTTGTTGTACCAGATCTTCATCGGAGTGGTTGATCCTCCAATTCAGCCGAATGCAGGATGACACCTGGCGGGGCGGCATCGTTACCCAGAATCTGGAACAATTTTTCGGCTTCAGGATCCAACGCTCCCTCGGTCACTTTGAAACTAATCCCGATCAGAGTCTCCTGCCCTGTTGATCGCGTATAGGCTTGTCGTGGATCGCGGTCTCCCGTTCGTGCTCCCAAAGAGAGGATACGAAAGGGGCCAATGATCGTAGACCCCGAAGTGCGTAGAGCGGGATTGCTGGAATTCCCCGGAGTGGGTGTAGCCGACGTTCTTCCGAATATGAACGAGATCAAGTTTCCGGGACTGACTCGCTCGGGGATAAACGATCTGCCATCGACGGGAACCCACCTTGCGACTTCATTGACTGCGAGTAACTCACTGAAATCCCGTTCGCTGGGAGTTTGCAAATCCTGCCATAACAGAAGTTCGTTTCCCCGATAGGCTTTTGTCGCGGCTAACCCGATGACGGAGGCTTTCTCACGCCATAAGACACCAACCTCTTGCAAGTTGCCGAGGTTGTTACTGGGAAGTTCGACTTTGGCCAAATGGTCGTCCAGGAATCGATCTCCCAGATTCAATTGGGCATCTCCCCTCAACGTGACAAAGGCGACTTTTTCCATCTGCGACGCCTGTCGCGACAGGTAGTACCAATTGCAGATGGCACCGACGATTCCGAGCCCCACGGCAATTAACAGTCCTGGTAGTCCTCTCATGGAGTCTCCTCGCGCGGTCGGGTCACGTGCATCAATCCCCGTAATCGCCCGCGTGTTTCGTCTTGTATGTGTATTGTGAGTTGTTGTCGATAGGCACCGTGTGTCGATTCAAACTCTGCAAAAGTGCATGTCTTTTGATCAACCCACGTTTCTACTTGTTGAAATTTTTTCGATTCGAGCGATTGCCCAAATTCCCGTTTCCACTGATCGAGTGATCCTGTTCCCGAAAACGCCAACATCAGTTGACCGTCCTTTGATTGCAATCCCAAATTACAAATCGCACCCGAAGGAAGGACCGATCGCCAATCCGATGAAACGGGCGAATCTCCTCCCGGACGAGGTGCAAACAACCAAGCCGTCCATCGGGACTTTCCTGAGGGAACGACAAGCCCCCAGCTTACCACACGTCTGCCCGAAAATTGACTCGCTTTTTGCAGTTCTGTGGAATTCTTTCGGACGGCCACATAGGCTCCCAATGGGGCGTCCTGATGAAAAACGGCCGCCCCCTTCTCATCCGACCAAACCGGCTGCTGCTTCTCCAGTTCTCGCAGCATACTCAACTCCTCTTCGCCGGGTGATTCAGCCAGTAAAGAAACACTGGCCGCATATTTCGATAACTTCTCGATCATGTGTCGTTGGATCTGTGACGACGATCCTTCGATCTCGCTCCGTTCCATGCGCACATTCAAATCACCAGCATCAATTCGTACCGGAGCTCCGTTGAGAAAATCAGGCGGCGTGATATCGTCTGCAGCAACCCGCAAATTGGGTGTATGAGCGTCTTCGGGGGAAGTGTTCCACCACTCGATCACAGCCCCTCCCATACTGATACCGGCAAACAAGAGAATACTGATCGCAATCAGATCATTGATGCGGGAGAACAAACGCTGGCCGAGCGATTTTTCGGAAGCGGGCATTTCTGACTTTGCAGGAGTCGGTTCACTCATCATTGACGATACCGGTGAAATCACCAGTAACCTTTGTTGCGCAAACCCTGTTCAAAAACGTCGAGTTGATCGAGCTTGTCCTGTAATTGCTGATCAGATAACGGCCCCATCGGAACGTAATTGGGGTCTTGTCGCTCACTGAGTTCTCTCCCATAGACTCCTTGCCAAGCTCGACACATCTCTTTCGGAACAAGGCGAACTCTTCGTAAGTAAGCAGAGTATTCACCTGAGGCCAGATAATCTTCGAGATCAATTTCGCACACTCTATTTGGATCAACATGAAAATTACGTGGCCAACCGGGGCGATACCAGGTCCATTCGACATCCGCATCGAGTGCATCAAGATCGTCGGCGTTGGGAACACTCGTGTCGCGGTTGTTGCTGAGCGCTCGAAGCGCATTAAATGCCGTCATGAAGTCCGACCAATAGCCAAACAGTTGGGGCATTTCGGTGGGGTGAATGTGATACAAATCGTTGGCACGCCACTGCTCGGTCCGAATGCTTCCATTATTCGTGGGGGAGTTTCGTTGCAAACCGACGTTGCCGTAATTCCAGTCCCCTTCCAGAAACTCATAATCATGATCAATACTGTATCGGCCATTGTTGGGTAGGATCGTTTGTAACATCGGATAGGTTCGCTGAATCGTCACTCGCCCTTCTCGCATGCCCTCTTCGAGCTGAAAATCACGATCAACCATAAAACTATTACCGACATCGGTCCGTTGTTCATAATGATTGGTCAAAGTCGTGATGCGACCGGAACCAGAATTTCCTTGTAAGGCATCCGAGTCGGGGAAACCGGGTTGATTCCAATAATTGTCCACAGTCTGTAGCGCCTGTGTATTGTTCGAGCCGATGGTCCCCGCTGTTGGCCAGCTTTGTGGTTGAGGGTTTAATTGCTGATTTCCGAGAGCAAAACTCGACGCGCGAAACGGTTCTGTTTGCGTGGCCGCATAATGCACATTGCCTTGTGCGCGAATCTTGAACAACGAAGCATCGGCGAAGTCGATCATCAACGCCGCCATGAATACTAAAAACGGTGCGAGCAACACCAATTCCATCGGCGCGAACCCGCCGCGTCGGTGTTTGGCTTGTCGTATTGTTTGTTGACTCGATTGATTCATCAATTGGCCATTGAATTAATGCGAATTGAGTTTTCGGATGTCCTCTGGAAAGAGTCCCGACAGGTTAGGAGGCTCAAGATTTCCCGTATAATCAGGGCCGACATGAGTTTCCAAAATCTGGACGATATTCACAGCAGAAACCGGAACCAGTTTGGTTCGCCAGTTCTGATTCATCATCGACCAATCCCGCTGTCCCGAAGGCCAACCATTGGTATTAAGATACGACCAATCAACACCATAACGATCTTCTCCTTCGACGATCCAGGGATAATTCAACAACCGGTATGGCAAGAAAAACTTCGCCTCTGAAAATGTGATCGGGTAATGCCCCGTGAGCGGATGATCGTAAAACTGCGGTGCAAAATGTTCGATGGGAGTCCAGGCAACGACACCTAACAAATGATACTCGTCGTGTAACGTGGGACTATGCAACTCCATACTCGTGGTCCCGCGCGGATCGTACCAGACATTATTATAAAAGTTGCTAATCGTTCCATTCCCATTGACAGAACTGGGATCAAACTGCCAGCCAGCCAGATTTTCACTCCGAATCAAGAACGGCAGATTCGAGCGTGGAAATTCATCATTCAGTAATTTATCGAGTTGAGCACAAGTGAAAATCCGCCAGAAATTGGCCAATTGTGACAGGCTCGCGCGGTCGCGACCAAACAAACCCGTTGTGCCGTCTGAACGACGTTCGGTAAAATAGATATCCATCCAGTTAAAGATTAATTGCTGCAAATACTGCTGTGAAAGCGCTGACCGAGTGTCATAAGACAGTTTAAAATAACGCTCATCCAGTGACAGATCATCGAGCTGGCGAGGTAATTGCGGGTTGAACCCAATATCGATTCCACGAACGTCGCCTCCCACTGCTGTTGGATCAATGACCGGCAATGTGCGTGTCGCTCGGTCTGTTTCAAAAGCACCGGACGAATCGAGTCGCCAACCATCACTTCGATACATGACGGCAACAGGTTGATGGCCGGCATGCAGTCGATCATGCCCGGTCGCATGACGTTCGACCACTTCCTCCACAACCCATTGCGCAAGTCGAGGAGTATTGAGCACCACACTGCGTTGAAAATCCGTAATCAAACCGCCCTCAATCGCATCCTGCGGATACGCATCATTTTCCACAGGGACAGAATACGCGACATCGGGTCCACGAAGAATGTATTCGAAGACCGATAGCGTCAACCGGGAATGCTCTCTTGCCAGCGGTTCAAAACTACGGACCACCTGACGTTCCAACGGAACCTTGGCCAGAATGGCATGTCCCAGGGCTTCAAACTTTTCGAGCCCGGCTGTTCCCCCTTCGGCAATAAAGGCTTCCTGAGCAATTTCTTCCCAAACATCGAGTACATCCTCAGGGACGAGGGTCGAGTCGGGAAGTTGAGTCGAGTTGGGTTCGAGCCGCGCTTCGCGCATGTACGCGGTCAGGGCAAAGATTTCACACAACAGATGATTGGAATACGCAATCGCGTTCATACCACGAGTGACGGTACGTGTTCCGCTATACGTCATGGCATCGGCGGCGTTCTGCATGCGCAGTTTGTCGTCAATCTGCTTTCCCATGTTGAAGATCATGCCGAGCAAAACCGTCAGCATGAAAATTGTAAAAACACCCATCACACTGAGCGCACCACGTTCGTCACGATGCAGGCGCAGTGCCAAATGTTGAGGATGTAATCGCGAGATGAAGGAACGATCAATATTCATCGATCACCTCCCCGTAAATCGGGATCAAGCCATCATTGTTCATGGTCGCCGAGGCATGAATGACAAAGACGCCCGGCATACGCCGATTGTCGTCGCTCCCCTGATCCATAAACGCATCCCAAGCGGCATTGGAAATCAATAATGATTGATTATGCCGATCTTCAAACGACCAGGAGCGTTGAACTTTTCGCAGCAGCGCACCGAGTCCCGGCATCAAACCGAAACGATGATAAACGTGGACAGTGATTGGATCTTGCCAACCGACTTCATTTTGCTCATAGGGAATGACCAAATTGCCATCCGGGTCGTAGAAATCCCAAGGGTTATAGGTGGGGCCTTGCATCACATGATGGCGTCGACCTTCTGATCGCTGTGCATCACGCCATTCCAGAAAAACAAGAGTGTTATCCTTGGCCCAGTTAATTTTAGCATCGACTCTCTCCTTGAGAGTCTTCTGATTCACATTGTCGATATGGTTCATCCAGAACTGTTGCGTGAGACTGCTGACCTCACTCATCAATGTATTCGCTTTTGGAGTCAACCACGCGGATGAAACAGCCTCAGCCCCCGTTTCAGCCTCGGTCATCAGAGAAGGGCAAAAAGGGGCGACGCCTAACACGGAGGCTGACCAAACTTTGCCATATTTCGTGCTGATATCTAATGAACTGGGCCCTAATACTCCTCTGATCTGATCGTTGCTCCCATCATATTGGTAGGACATATTCTGGTAGGTGACATGGTTGGGAGTTTCTTCAAACGCGAAGCTACCATCATTCTGTCGAACTGAATGCGCTGGAACCCAGACTGAAGCCGCTCGGGCCCCCGCGTAGGCCGCATAATGCACGCCCATCATGCCAATCATCAGTTGGCTCAATTGCACGATCATGCAGATGATCGCCATAAAGATCGGCAATGTCAGAACCATTGCCAAGGACTGCACTCCTCCCGATTGATCACGGTGCAGTTTCTTGAATCGTTTCCAATCCCAAGACGCCCGACTCAGTTTGATGGTCAGATTCAACAACCCGCACGCGACGATCAGAATGATCGCAATCGGTAGGCAGGCTTCCAGAATCTGACGATGCATAACAACTCGCTCTTAGTGCTCAAATATATGTGGCTAATAGAGAATCCCTCGTTCTGCTAACCACGATTTCGACAACACAATCATCACAGCCACCAATGCAGCCGGTGCCAGAAACAACCAGCGTTGTAACGGCTCTCGTTCTTCCTCGGTTGGTTTAATCCACCCCTTGGCCCTGAACACCAACAATAAGTGTTCGATTGTTTTTTTCATCAAATGAGCAATCCCGAATTTCCAGATCAGAATCGAAATCCCCATGATGCTACCCAATATGAAAGTCCACAGCATCGCTTCGATGCCATCCTGAACTCCCAGAAACGATCCCATCATGGCGATCAGCTTGACGTCCCCTCCTCCTACATCAAACAACAGGAAACAAACCACCATCACTACGCCACACACCAGAAAACCGGCTAAGGAATATTGAACGCCCTGCCAACCCGCAAACGCCGCAGAAAGAATCAATCCCAATAGCATTCCGGGATAGGTGGTTTCATTGTATATTTTTTGGTCTTTGAGGTCCGTATAAGTCGCCACGAGCAACAGACCCAGCAAACAGACAGCACGCGGCGACAAATCCATATCTCGGAAATCCGCTCATTCGAATGTCTGTGAAATTACGGAGCCTGTTGATTGGAAAAACTATCCGCATCAACATCGAGGTCGCCAATGTTGTCATCAAATTGTTCCTGAATTCTCGGCATCACATAATTGATGATGAAAATCAGGATCGGAATCGCGACCGCGCCAACGATGAGAACTGTTTCGAGGGTTACGGCTCCTCGTTCATCATTGTGAATTCGCTTCAGTAGTTTTCGCAAAGGTTGCAGGCCTGTCATGGCAATTGACTCCTCTGGATGCGGCGAGACCGCAGGATGTTTTGTTTTGGATAATGGATTATGTGAGTTACAGGAAAGGCCAGGAAACCCAACCGGCAATCAACTCGTAGGCAGATTGCATGAGATCCATGCTCCAGAGCATGATTGCTCCTCCGCCTACACACAGTGTCGAAACCACCAGAATATACTCCGCCGAGGCGACGCCTCGACGGTGAATCACTGATTCTTTCGAGAATTGGTTATGCCTCTTGTACATGATGATACCTGTGGCCCCGCATCTATCAGTATAAGTAAATTATCGGCGTTTGACGCGAAAAAATCCCTCTTCGCAGTTCATTTTTCGAGATCACCCACACCCAACACCACCCACCTAAACTCATTGTAAATAACCACTTACAACTTAACTCGCCTCTCACCAAGGCTAAACTCTCTCGACGTTTTCAGCCTTAATAAAGGCTCTAACCCCACAAGTCGGCAGAAGTTTTGACCAAATGTCCGAGTCCATGCCCGACAACCTCCTTTGAAAATGACGGCTTCTTGCCGGTCATTTCCAGACTCATTTTCAGATTTCCATCGGCATCTCGCCCGGTCATCTGATTTTCAAACAGATCGTGAAACGTGTACTGCTCGTCTGAATCGAGAACGGTGACTTCGGTGATGCGAGTGATTCTGCGAGAACCATCTTCCGAGAAGCGAGTAATTTGAACAACGAGATGAATGGCCGATGCCACCTGAGCACGAGCGACATACACAGGCAATTGCACATCCGACATCAACGAAAGTGTTTCCAATCGAATCAGAGCATCGTGGGCAGAGTTGGCATGCACGGTCGTCATACTCCCGGCGTGGCCACTAATCATTGATTGCACCATGTCGAGCGCTTCACCACTTCGTACTTCCCCCACAATGATTCGGTCGGGTCTCATACGAAGGGACGCTTTGAACAACTGTCGAATCGTTAACTCCCCGCGACCAGAGGAATCACGTTGTTGTGCTTCCAGATACAAAGAGTGAGGCTGCCCCAGTTTGAGTTCTGAACTATCTTCAATCACGACCAACCGTTCTTCAGCAGGAATGCACGTCGAGATGGCATTCAGCAGAGTCGTTTTGCCAGTTCCCGTCCCACCAGAGATCAGCACATTTTTCTTCAGCTTGGTACAAATATCGAGGAACTCGGCAGCCGCTTCAGAAAGGCTCCCCAATCGCAGATAATCTTCGAGACCGAAGATATCACGCTTGAACTTGCGAATGGTGAGGTAAGTACCGCCGCGTGCCGAGGGAGGAATGACAGCGTGGACGCGCGACCCATCCGGCAATCGGGCATCCATAATGGGACGTTCCCGGTCGATCTCTCGACCGACATACTGGGCGATGTTGTGGACAGCCGTCTGCAACGCATCTTCGCTGAGAAATGCCGCATCGGTTTCGTAGAGCTTGCCTTTTTTCTCGACATAAATTTCCTGATGCCCGTTGACCATAATTTCGGTCACGTCATCGTCTTGCAGAAACTCTCCAATGGGAGCCAGAAAGTAATCGAGACTCGCTTCAAAAATCGACTGTCGCGCCATGAGAGATCATTCTGTATTACTGACGATAATTCGCCTGCATGCGTCTCATTGTCTCAATTGAGCCACCAGCGCAAGCTGGCAGGAACTCTGACTATCAAATGATTCGTACTGCATGCCTCGGCACGCGGCTTAATCACAACTGAGAGTAGTATGTCATGGCAAGACGCCCAACTCAATGAGAAATTATGATCGTGGAATCTCAAAAAAAGAGAAGATTCCAGGATTCAAACCGATTAACATAAGTCTTCGTCGATCTATCCCGCCAACATCTTTGCTGGAGAACTCCAAACCATGAAGTTGACTCATTTTTGTATCGCTACCATTTGTCTGACCTCAAGCATCGTCTTTACGAACTCTGCCAACGGCGCAGAACCGATGAACGTCCCCCCCAAAGGCTTTCAGGCACTCTTTAACGGCAAAGACCTCTCAAACTGGAAAGGACTTGTCGGGAATCCAAAAACACGCGCGAAGATGCCTGCCGACGAATTGAAAGAGAAGCAGGCCGCAGCCGACGAAGAAATGCGGGCGCATTGGTCAGTGGACGATGGAATCCTGATTTACGACGGCAAAGGGAAGAGCCTGTGTACCGCCAAGGATTACCGGAACTTCGAGATGTATGTGGACTGGAAGATTCTCAAAAAAGGGGACAGCGGAATCTACGTGCGTGGCACTCCACAAATTCAAATCTGGGATCCCAATCACTGGAAAATTGGTTCCGGCGGACTGTACAACAATAAAAAGAATCCCAGCCAACCAAGTAAAATTGCCGACAATCCCATCGGTGATTGGAACACGTTCCACATCAAAATGGTCGACGAAAAGGTTTGGGTCTGGCTGAACAAAGAATTGGTCGTGGATGCCGTGGTGCTGGAAAACTTCTGGGAACGCGACAAGCCCATCTACAAAACAGGACAGATTGAGTTACAACATCACGGCAACACACTCTACTTTCGCAATGTATTCATTCGCGAATTGGATGAAGCAGGAAAACCCAAAAAGTAGACATAAAGACAGTTTCCCAGGAAAAATTCTGATGTTTCTGGTCTCCGCTGGGCATGCGGTAGACCAACAATAACGGAGAACAAATCTTTCATTCACGCAGCCAGCCTGGCTGCGTAGTCTTTCTCGAATTCCTCAGGCGTCTGGTAGTTTAACGACTGATGGATTCGTTCGGTATTGTAAAATGTCTCGATGTACTTAAACA
>Ga0222718_10001228_pt1 | contig 25146 bp, 28 predicted proteins | sample C33_27DmetaG_FD_165045 | JGI IMG/M metagenome (GOLD analysis project Ga0222718, IMG submission 165045) | Estuarine water microbial communities from San Francisco Bay, California, United States - C33_27D | ecosystem: Environmental > Aquatic > Marine > Unclassified | place: USA: California...
TATCATAAATATTCATAAAGACTCTCATGAGCAAGACTAGACAAATTGCAAATATGGTTTCTAGTGGCACTGATGCTCGCATTAACATCCCCACCTTTACAACCGCACAAAGAGATGCTGGGTCTTTCTCACAAGGTGCTATCATCTTTAATACGACATCATTAAAACTTGAGTTTTATGATGAAACTTCGTGGAATACTCTGCCAGGACTAACCGTTGGATTGTCTTTGGCTCTTGATGGATAATTTATAAATACTAAGAGACCTTTTTATTGTGACAATGAACGAAGGCAATCTTCATAAATGGTTTAAGGGATCAAAATCCAAAGACGGTAAGTCTGGATGGGTTAATGTGGTCACTGGCGGAACTTGTGCAAGCGATAAACCTGGTGAAGGAACTCCTAAGTGCGTCTCATCATCTAAAAGAGCAAGTATGACTAAAGCAGAGAGAAAATCTGCTGCCCGTCGCAAAAAAGCAGCAGATCCTGGTCAACAATCCAAGACTGGTGCTGCAAAACCAACATATGTTTCTACAGATAAACCAAAAAAAGTAAAAGAAGAGATTGAACTTACTGATGCATACGGTGAACCTTTTGCAGTAATCCAAGACATTATCAAACCAAAACCCATGAAAACAAACGCACCCGATATTGAATCATACGAGACTTACGATATCGAAGCAATGACTGAAGAGGATAAGAAGGGCAAAAGTAGTGGTAAGAAAGATGCTTGTTATCATAAAGTAAAAGCAAGTGCTTCTGTATGGCCTTCAGCATATGCTTCTGGAAGACTCGTACAGTGCCGTAAGAAAGGTGCTAAGAACTATGGTAACAGCACTAAGAAAGAAGAGTTTGAGAACCTTCCAGAATTCTCACAAATGCAAATCAATGCAATGAGAAATGCTGGTGTTGAAGTTGAAGTTCTTGATGAGAAATGCTGGGTTGGATATACCCAAAAAGGCATGAAGAAGAAAGGTAAAAAAATTGTACCTAACTGTGTTCCTGTCGGAGAAGAAGTAGAAGAAGTTACAGAAGCAATGAGAGTGCCTGCTCAAAATGGAAATGTATACCTTGTAGCATTTACCTGGAAAGGTAAGTATATGATGATGAAGTTATTCTTCCCTGAGATTAAAAAACCATCTAGAAAAGAGGTTCAGTCTGCGCTTGATAAAGTATATCCTGGTTCAATGATTTCTAGATTTGATCTATCTGCTCTTGACAATAAGGAACTATACATCAACGTATCTTGTTCAGAAGAGACTGAGGTTGTTGAGGCAGTAAAAGGTCAAGATACTGATATGAGAAAAGCAGCATCTGCTGAAAGAAAATCAGGCGAAAAACGTCTTGCTCCTTCAAAAGGAAAAGGATATGCTGACCAGCAAAAGCAATCCATCAATTATATGGATAAAAAAACCAAAAATAATAAAATTATTGTTGGTATGACTCACGAAGAAACTGAAGTTGCTGAAGGAGCCGCTTGGACAAAAAAGTCTGGTAAAAACTCCAAAGGGGGTTTGAATGAAAAAGGACGTAAGTCATATGAAAAAGAAAATCCTGGTTCTGATTTGAAGGCACCTTCAAAGAAAGTTGGAAATCCTCGTAGAGCAAGTTTCTGTGCAAGGATGAAAGGAATGAGGAAGAGGCAGAAACCCTCTAATAATACAGGAGATGATAGATTGTCTAAATCATTAAGAGCATGGAACTGCTGAATAACTTATGAGTAATGATGTTTATTTGGGGAATCCCCTTCTCAAGAAGGCAAATTCCCCTATTGAGTTTTCGCAAGAAAATATTGAAGAATATATTAGATGTAAAAGTGACCCAGTTTACTTTGCACAACATTATGTAAAAATTGTAACTCTAGACCATGGTCTTCAACCATTCAAGACTTATGATTTCCAAGAGAAGTTAATCAATAACTTTCATAATAATAGATTCAATATCTGCAAGATGCCTAGGCAGACTGGTAAGTCTACCACTTGTGTATCATACTTACTACACTATGCGTTGTTTAACGATAGTGTAAACATTGGTATTCTTGCAAACAAAGCAACTACTGCTAGAGAACTTCTTGCTAGATTAGCAACTGCTTATGAGAATTTGCCGAAGTGGATGCAGCAAGGTATTCTTGTATGGAATAAAGGTAACATTGAACTAGAAAATGGATCAAAGATTCTGGCAGCTTCTACATCTGCAAGTGCTGTCCGAGGCATGTCGTTCAACATCCTTTTCCTTGACGAATTTGCTTTCGTTCCAAACCATATTGCAGATGCGTTCTTTGCCTCTGTTTATCCTACTATTACTTCTGGTCAAAGTACAAAAGTAATTATTGTATCCACGCCTCACGGCATGAACCACTTCTACAGGATGTGGCATGATGCAGAGAAAGGTGCTAATGAATATATTCCAACAGATGTTCATTGGTCTGAAGTTCCCGGTAGAGATGCTGTTTGGAAAGAGCAAACTATTGCTAATACATCAGAACAGCAGTTCAAGATTGAGTTTGAGTGCGAGTTTCTAGGATCTGTTGATACCTTGATTGCTCCTAGCAAACTCAAAAACTTAGTATACGATAGTCCCATCCAAAGAAATGCTGGTCTAGACATTTATGAAGGACCAAGAGAAGATAGAGATTATATTTGTACAGTTGACGTTGCAAGAGGAGTTGGTGGAGATTACTCTGCATTTGTAGTCATAGACATAAGTCAGTTCCCTCATAAACTAGTAGCAAAGTATAGAGATAACACAATCAAACCAATGTTATTTCCAAGTGTTATCTACCAAGTATGTAAGAACTACAATAATGCATATGTCTTGTGTGAAGTAAATGATGTTGGAGATCAGGTAGCAAGTATTCTTCAGTACGATTTGGAATATCAAAATCTTTTGATGTCTTCAATGAGAGGTAGAGCAGGTCAAGTTGTTGGTCAAGGATTTTCTGGATCTAAAACACAGTTAGGTGTTAAGATGTCCAAGACAGTCAAAAAAGTTGGGTCTCTCAACCTTAAGACGATGATTGAAGAAGATAAACTCATCTTCAATGATTATGAAGTCATTTCAGAGTTAACCACCTTCATTCAAAAACATGGTTCTTTTGAGGCAGAAGAAGGATGCAATGATGACCTTGCTATGTGTTTGGTCATCTATGCTTGGTTGGTAGCACAAGATTATTTTAAGGAGTTGACTGATCAGGATGTTAGAAAAAGAATTTACGAAGAACAGAAAGATCAAATTGAGCAAGACATGGCACCCTTTGGTTTTATTGTCGATGGACTCGATGATTCTACTTTTGTGGATAATGACGGAGATAGATGGACTGTCGAGCCAAACGGAGAAAGATATCTTCAAAGATTAGGTAATACTCCAGATACATGGAACGTTGATGAGTATGGTGATATGTCTCATATGTGGGATTATCGTTAATGGATCTAGACAAGCAAATTAAACTTGGTCACTTACTTCTAGATGATAGAAAGTGTAGGACCTGTGGACAAGTTAAAAATTTGATTGATTCATTTTACAGAACGAGAAAAGATAGAGGTCCGGTCTCATCATCATTCTCATATGAATGTAAAGACTGTACAATCAAAAGAATTATTGGTAGCAGAAAAAATACACACCCTTTTATCGGAGAATCCTATCCAGATTGGTAGTTCACGTCACATTTCCCCGCTCAAAACTCATATTTTCATAAATATTTTTAGTTAATTTGAGACATTTAGGAGAAAAACATGGCGACTCCTCAATTATCTCCAGGCGTAATAGTCAGAGAAGTTGATCTAACAGTAGGGAGAGCTGAAAACGTTCTTGATAATATTGGTGCGATTGCTGGTCCATTTAAATTGGGTCCTATCGATGAACCATATGATATTTCTACTCAACAAGAACTGATCAACACTTTCGGCACTCCTATGAGTACTGATAGACAATACGAATACTGGATGACAGCTTCAGAATACCTCTCCTATGGTGGTGTTCTTAAGGTTGTAAGAACAGACGGCACTACACTGAACAATGCTAACGCAGGTGTTGGTGCTGCAAGTACAACCGCATCGAAGATTAAAAACTACGATGACTATGAGGAGAACTATTCTTCTGCTACAAACTTCACGTATGCTGCTAGAAATCCTGGAACCTGGGCAAATAGTCTTAAGGTTTGCACAATTGATAACTTTGCAGACCAGACTCTAGGAATTACGACTACTGATCCTTCTGCTCTCGGAGTTGCTGTTGGTTATGGTGTTACATCCGCCCTTTCTAGTGTTCCCATTCCCGGTGCTGGTACAACCTCAACCTTTAATGGATATCTGAAAGGAATCATTACAGGTGTCAGCACGGATGCAACGAACAGCAAGAGTTCGATTGACGTTAAAATCGTATCAAGAGTTTCAACTGCTGGAACTGTTTATCCTATCGTGTATCAGGAAAACAATCCTTCTCAAGCATTTGAAGCAGCAGATACTCTTTCGTTTGTTACTAATGCTGGCGTAACATCAACAACGACAATCGCTGCACTCGATGCGAATGACTGGTATGATTCACAAACTTTGAATCTATCCAACTCAACAATTTTCTGGAAGTCGATTGCTCCAAGACCTGTAACTAGCAACTATGTCTCCACAAGAGGAGGAAAGAATGATGCTATGCACGTTGCTGTCATAGATGATACTGGCGCAGTAACTGGTATTTCAGGAAATCTATTAGAATCTTGGACTGGTTTGTCTAAGGCAATAGATGGAGAAGCAGATGGCGATTCACCAACCAAAACATATTATAAGAGTTATCTTGCTAATAATTCTAACTGGATTTTTGCAGGATATAATCCTTCATCCGCAACTGATTCTTATCACGGCACAACTCCTGTTGCTACTGGATTCTCAACTGCCTACACTGCAGTTAGTAGAGGAGACGGTCTATGGGGTCAGGAAGCAAGTGGTGTAACCTACAGTGCTATTGGAAACAAGACATATGCCTTCGGTGGCGGTGTTGACTATTCTGCTAGCGGTGGTATGGGTGCAACTCTTGGATCCCTATCTACTTCATATGAACTATTCGCAAACAGAGATGAAGTTGCTGTTGATTATTTGATGATGGGTCCTGGACTTGGTTCGGAACTCGAATCTCAAGCAAAAGCAAACAAACTTATTTCTATTGCTGAACTAAGAAAGGATTGCATGGCAACCATTTCTCCTCATAGAGCAAATGTTGTTAATGTATCAAATCCAACTACACAAGTTAATAATCTTCTGAAGTTCTATTCGCCTATAACATCATCCTCTTACGCTGTATTGGATAGCGGTTATAAGTATGTTTATGATAGATTCAATAATGAGTTCCGTTATGTCCCATTGAATGGTGATATTGCTGGATTGATGGTAAGAACATCTATTGAGGCATTCCCTTGGTTCTCGCCAGCTGGTCAGCAAAGAGGCAACATTAATAATACTATTAAACTTGCTCTCAATCCAAACAAAGCACAGCGTGATATCCTATACGGATCAAGAATCAACTCTGTAATCAATCAAAGCGGACAGGGCGTAATCCTGTTTGGTGATAAGACTGCTCTTGGTTATGCTTCTGCGTTTGATAGAATCAATGTTCGTCGTCTATTCCTCACAGTTGAGCAAGCACTTGAAGAAGCAGCAAATGATCAACTCTTTGAAATCAACGATGATGAGACGAGGGCAAACTTCGTTAACATTGTCGAACCTTACCTGAGAGATGTTCAGGCACAAAGAGGTATTCAAGAGTTCTCAATCGTCTGTGACGAAACAAACAACACCCCTGCTATCATTGATAACAATGAGTTTAGAGCAGATATCTTCATCGCTCCTACACGTTCCATCAACTACGTCACACTGACGTTTGTTGCTACCAGAACTGGAGTAAGTTTTGAAGAAGTCGTTGGTTCAGTTTGATTTAATATCGTAATAATCGTATAAGAGGACACAACCATGGCACAAACAAAAACCTTATCACAGTTTAAGAACAGATTAGCGGGCGGTGGGGCCCGCCCCAATCTCTTTGAAGTTTCTATTCCTGCATTCCCTGCTGCTGTCGGCAGAAGAGTTTGGAGAAATGGAGGCAACAAAGAGAGTGGTCAGTTTAGATTTTTATGCAAGACCGCACAACTTCCAGCATCAACCATTGCTGAAGTACCCGTTCCTTTCAGAGGTCGTATCTTAAAAGTTGCTGGAGACAGAACTTTTGATACATGGACTGTTACCGTCATCAATGACGAAGACTTCCAACTGAGAACTGCTTTTGAAGTTTGGATGAATACACTTAGCAAGTTAAACGATGCTACTGGTGTTACGAATCCTTCTTCCTATATGACCGATGCTTATGTTCAACAACTAGGCAGAGGCAGACAGGCAGAATCAACCAGAAACAACAGAGGTGGTGCTAGTTCAGAACTTAGAAATTATAAGTTCTATGATATCTTCCCAACCGAAGTATCTGCTATTGACCTGAGTTATGATAGTAGTGATACCATTGAAGAGTTCACAGTAACCTTCCAGGTTCAGTACTTCACTATCGGTAATTCTCTCCAGAGAAATAGAGGTGCTAGAGGACAGACTCTGGTTCAGTGATAAATAACTAGAACGGTCGTTTCTATTCTAATAATGTCGAGATTATTTGGTTTCTCAATTGAAGATGATGATAAAGACTCGTCTGGTGTAGTATCTCCGATTCCTCCTAATAACCAGGATGGATCTGAGCACTACGTCACGACGGGTTTTTATGGTTCATATGTAGATATTGAAGGGGTATATAAGAACGAAAACGAACTTATCAGAAGATATCGTTCAATGTCGCTCTATCCAGAATGTGATAGTGCTATTGAAGATGTCGTAAACGAAGCAATTGTTGCTGATACGAATGATAGTCCTGTAAGTATTGAACTATCAAACTTAAATGCAAGCGACGGAATTAAAAAGAAAGTAAGACAAGAGTTTAAGCGTATTTTAGAACTTCTTGATTTTGATAAGAAGGCACATGAAATCTTCCGTAACTGGTATATTGATGGAAGACTATATTATAATAAAGTCATTGATCAAAAAAATCCTACTGCTGGCATTCAAGAACTAAGATATATTGACGCATCAAAAATGCGTTATGTTCGTCAGGTAAAGAAACCAAAAAATGGTAACAATCCTCTTTCAAATATTAAAAGAGAAGATCCTGCAACATATGATTTTCCAGAAATTGAAGAGTTTTTTATATATGCTCCTGGTGGAACTGGATCAACTGGAGGATATAATACAGGAACAATGTCGGTAGGTGGTGCTTCAAAAGGCATCAAAATGACAAGAGATTCAATAACATATTGTACCTCAGGATTGGTTGATAGAAATAAGGGATCAACTCTTTCTTGGTTACATAAAGCAATCAAACCACTCAATCAACTAATGATGATTGAGGATTCTCTTGTTATCTACAGACTTTCAAGAGCACCAGAAAGAAGAATATTCTACATCGATGTTGGCAATCTTCCGAAAGTAAAGGCAGAGCAATATCTTCGTGATGTTATGATGCGTTATAGAAACAAACTTGTCTATGATGCCAACACTGGAGAAGTTCGTGATGATAAGAAGTTCATGTCTATGATGGAAGACTTCTGGCTTCCTAGACGTGAAGGTGGTAGAGGAACTGAGATTACAACTCTACCAGGTGGACAAAATCTTGGAGAGATTACTGATATCAACTACTTCCAAAAGAAGTTGTATAGAGCACTCAATGTACCTGAAACTAGAATCCAAGGAGAAACTGGTTTCTCAATGGGTCGTTCATCAGAGATTCTAAGAGATGAGATTAAGTTTTCCAAGTTTGTTGGAAGAATGAGAAAGAGATTCTCAGATATGTTTAGCGACATGCTGAGAACACAGTTGATTCTTAAAAATATCATTACTCCTGAAGATTGGGAAGTAATGTCTGATCATATTCAATATGATTTCTTATATGACAACCATTTTGCTGAACTCAAAGAAGCAGAACTTACTACTGAAAGAGTTAATCTTGCTCAGTTAGTTGAACCATATGTTGGTAAGTATTACTCTAACGATTATGTTAGAAGAAATATTTTACGTCAAAGCGATCAAGAAATTGAAGAGCAAGATAAACTGATTGAGAAAGAAATCGAGAGTGGTTTGATTCCTGATCCAGCATCTATGGATATTGATCCTACTACTGGTCAGCCGATGGCACCAGTTCCTGGAGATACTTCAGGAAGTGTTATGGGTGCTACTCCTCAGTCACCAGAGATTGATGAAACAAAATTTGAAACCCCTACTGGTGGAGAAATCTAAATACATAATAAATCATTATTTTAAACATGGAAGAACTAATGGATTTGCTGGTTGCTGATGAGTCACCAGCACAAGTAAGTGATAAAATCAAAGATATTTTATTTGCTAAGTCAGCAGAAAAAATATCAGACTTGAGACCTCAAGTGGCTGCTTCTGTTTTTGACGATCCTCAGTTAGAAACAGAGGTTGATTCAGAGGAATCTGAAGAATAATAAATAACATTAATAAGTCGTTTATTTTATAATAATGTCTGCTCTAACTCCGGTAGGAATTTCGCAATCAATTTCAAGTTCTACAAGTTCAACTGCTGTAACTTTACCTATCAGTCAACAAACTGATACTATTAGAGTGGTTGCTGTAAATGCAGGAGTTCATGTTGCTATTGGAGTTACTCCTGTCGCGACTAATTCAAACTTTTATGTTTCTACAACTAATGCATCAGAAATTGCCATTGGTAGACCAGCATCTCAAAGAGTTGTTGGCATCACTACGGGAGTTACCACGATTATTGATTTTCCAGAAGGAACAGGTTCTCCTTTTGCTGTAGGTGATGCAGTAACACTTACATCTGGAACTCAAATCGCTCAACCATATTACAACTTTAATCACAAAGTTGTAACGGCGATTAACACTAGCAACATTCAATCTGGTGGATATTATAATACCAGAATTACTGTTAACAATGATTCTTCAGGGATAGTTACTGCTTTCAATCCAGATAATTACACTGAACTTAGAAAATCAATATCAGTTGCTGTTAAAACTGAAAGCGGCACTGGTGTAGCACACATCCAACAAGTACAGGTATCTTAAGAACAATGAAACTTATCAGAGAAGAAATCGAATCAGTAGATTTTATCGTTGAAGAACGCAACGGTAAGAAGAATATGTTCATTGAAGGTATTTTTCTTCAAGGTGAGATGCAAAATAGGAATGGAAGAATGTATCCTATGAGCGTCCTGAGAAAGGAAGTTCAAAGATACAATGAGAACCATATTCAATCGGGTAGAGCACTTGGAGAACTTGGACATCCAGATGGTCCAACTGTTAATTTGGACCGCGTTAGTCACAAAATCGTTTCTCTAAAGGAAAACGGAACTAACTTTATCGGTAAAGCAAAAATCCTTTCCACTCCAATGGGCAAGATTGCAGAATCTCTCATTGGTGAAGGAGTCAAACTTGGCGTCTCTTCTAGAGGAATCGGATCTCTAAAAGCGACAAGAGAAGGCGTAAATGTTGTTGGCGACGACTTCATGCTTTCTACTGCTGCGGATATTGTGGCAGACCCTTCTGCACCTGATGCTTTCGTCGAAGGCATTATGGAAGGTAAAGATTGGGTATGGGATGGAGGCATTCTCCGTGAGAGAGCAGCCGTCAAAACATACAAACAAATTAACACCTTAGTTGATCAAGGTCAACTGGATGAACAGAAACTGAATCTGTTTAATAATTTCCTCAATAACCTGTAAGGTTACTAAATTATAAATAAATATAGATTAAATAAGGTTAATCGGAGTAAGTTCAAATGTCTCGTGGAGATTTACAAGAAATGGAGCAATCTAAAACTGCTGTGAACGCGAACGCTAAAGCTGGTGATTCTATGCCTAAAATGGCTGATCCAGGCACACAACTAGCGTCTGTTGAAGATCTCGGTGGTCCTACCCCCGAGAACTACAAGCCTGATGATGATTCAGCAAAACTTAAAGAACCCAAGATTAAAACCGTCAAAGACGTTGTTAATCGTGGTGCCAAGTCTGCTGATGCAATGGCAAAAATGTCCAAAGAAGAAACTGAAGTCGAAGATGAGGTCCTCGAAGAGGATCAAGTTGATGAAACTGAAGAAGTCATCGAAGAGGAGTCCTCTGAAGATGATGGTATTGATATCGATGAAGATGTCAATGCTCTTCTTGGAGGCGAAGAACTCTCCGAGGAGTTTAGAGAGAAAGCAAAGGTTATCTTTGAAGCCGCTCTTAACTCTAAAGTAAAGGAAATCCAGGAAGCTCTGGAAATCCAATATGCAGAACAACTGCAAGAAGAAAAAGAAGGTCTTAAGGAATCACTCACTGAAAGAGTTGATTCGTATCTTGAGTATGTCTGCGAAGAGTGGATGACCGAGAATGCACTTGCTGTTGAAGCAGGTCTTAAAACCGACATGACCGAATCATTCCTTGCTGGAATGAAGGGTCTATTTGAAGAACATTATGTAACAATCCCTGAAGAAAAATATGATGTGCTGGAAAGCATGGTAGACAAACTTGATGAAATGGAGACCAAGCTCAACGAGCAGATCGATAAGAATATTTCCCTAAACAAGCGTCTCGCAGAGTCGGTTGCCGATGGTATCTTAGATCAAATTTCTGAAGGTCTTGCACAGACTCAGAAAGAGAAGCTCGCTTCACTTGCCGAAAGTGTTGAGTTTGAAAGTGAAGAAGAATATCGTGGAAAGCTGGAAACATTGAAGGAGTCATATTTCTCCTCAACAACTTCAGTCCCTAAAGCATCCCAACAAACCCTTTCTGAGGGAGTAGATACTACAGATGCACCTGTTAAAGCAGGTATGGATCAGTATCTGAAAGCACTGGGTGCTTTTAAATAGTGAACACAAAATTGATTCAAACAAACCACTAAAAATTTTTAAAAGAGGTAAAGCAAATGTTCCAATCCGAACATCTGCAGGAAAAGTGGAGTCCCCTTCTCGATTATGAGGGTCTTGATCCAATCAAAGACGCTCATCGTAGATCGGTAACCGCAGTCCTGCTCGAAAACCAAGAAAAGTTCCTCAAAGAGGAAGCAGCATTTAGTCAGGGTATCAACCTGATGGAAACCCCCACCAATGCAGGTAATGCAGCTGGTGCGTCTGGTGGTTTCTCTGGTTCGGCCGCAGCAGCAGGTCCTGTTGCTGGTTTCGACCCCGTACTGATCTCCTTGATCAGACGCGCAATGCCTAACCTGGTCGCATATGACCTTGCTGGCGTTCAACCGATGAACGGTCCTACTGGACTGATCTTCGCAATGCGTTCCCGCTACAACAATCAGAGCGGTAACGAGACATTCTTCGATGAAGTCGATACCGCATTCTCCGGTCAGGACGACGGTTTCAACCTGGAATCAGGTTTTGCCGATGGCCCTGTTGGTCTTGGTACTACTTCACAAGGTTCAGGCGGTAATCCTTCCGTTCTTAACCCCGTTGGTACTGCAACCACCAACCCCTCACCATACAATGTTGGTGAAGGTATGGTTACTGGTGACTCTGAGAACCTGGGATCAGGTACTGGAGATCACTTCAACCAGATGGCATTCTCGATTGAGAAAGTCACTGTAACCGCTAAGTCCAGAGCTCTGAAAGCAGAGTACTCCTTGGAACTGGCACAAGACCTTAAGGCAATCCACGGTCTTAACGCTGAAGCAGAACTTGCTAACATCCTCTCTACTGAAATCCTTGCGGAAATCAACAGAGAAGTTATCAGAACCATCTATAAGGTTGCTGAGCAGGGTGCTGTTTCTAACACCGCTACTCAAGGCGTATTTGACCTCGACGTTGACTCCAACGGTCGCTGGTCTGTTGAGAAGTTCAAAGGTCTTCTTTTCCAAATCGAAAGAGACGCCAACGCGATTGCCCAGCGCACTCGTAGAGGAAAGGGCAACATGGTTCTGTGTTCCGCAGACGTTGCTTCCGCTCTGACCATGGCAGGAATCCTGGATTACACCCCTGCTCTGAACTCCAACCTTAACGTTGACGACACCGGCAATACTTTCGCTGGTACAATCAATGGTAAGTTCCGCGTATACATCGACCCATACGCTGCAAACCTGACCAGTGGGAATGCTCCTTCTGCTTCCGGCAACCAGTATTACGTCGTTGGTTATAAGGGTTCTTCTCCTTATGACGCTGGACTGTTCTATTGTCCTTATGTTCCTCTCCAGATGGTTCGCGCCGTTGGTGAGAACACCTTCCAGCCCAAAATTGGCTTTAAGACTCGTTACGGACTCGTAGCGAACCCCTTTGCCGAAGGTACAACTCAGGGACTTGGCAGACTTCGTATTAACTCTAACCGTTACTACAGAAGAGTTGCTGTTAAGAACCTTATGTGATCCATTAGGATACACAACACCGGGACCCCCATTGTGGGGTCCTTTTTTTATGTTAAGAGATAAATAACTAAAAAGATTATGGCAGGTCAATCACGAAAACTTGGAACTGCTGCTCAAGTAAGAACCAGACAACCAATTAGAGGTGGTTCTCTAGAAAAAGAAAGAGTAGCAAGATTAAAACAAGTTGCTGATAGAAACTTTCTTCAACCTTCTGGGTTTAAGATGATTATATCAAGATCGCCTAAAGTTGCTTTCTTTGGCAATGCAGTAAATATTCCTGAGTTAATTTTAGGAACTACTATACAACCAACTGCAGGTTTGAAGAATATCAATAGACCTGGAGATGTTATTGAGTTTGGTGATTTAAATTTAAGATTTTTAGTTGATGAAAATTTAGAAAACTATATTGAAGTACAGAACTGGATAAGAGGTATTGGTTTTCCAGAATCACTAGATCAAATCTATGATTTCCAGGAGAATACAGAAGGAGTTGCTAGACCAGATTTACAAACAGGTCTTAATCTGTATTCTGATGGAACTCTTCTAGTGTACGATTCAATGATGAATCCAAACTTCAAAGTTCATTTTCAAGATATGTTTCCATACTCTTTGACCACATTACAGTTTGATGCTACACTTGCCGACACAGAATACTTTACAGCAGAGGTTAGTTTCAAGTATACTATATACAACATTGAATCCGTTGGTTGTTGTGCATGATTGACCTTGTGACTATACAAGGCATGTGGGAAAAGGACTCAAAGATTGATCCAGATAATTTACATACTGAATCACTCAATATTCCGGTTCTACATGCCAAATATTATGATGTATATAATAACTTAATGCTTCTAAGAAAGAAAGCAGAGCAACAAAGAAAAAATGTCAGACACGAGAGATATGAGTATTATTCTGGAAAGGCAGATCTAGATGTATATGCTGAAAATCCATTTCCCAAAAAGATCAGAGATAAGGACACTATGCAAAAATATTTGGATGCGGATACAAAACTCTCAGGATTTTCGTTGAAGATAGAATATTATGATACGATGTTGAAATATATTGAAGAAATACTCAAACAAATAACTAATAGAACATATCAAATTAAAAACGCAATAGAGTTTATGAAGTTTTCTTCAGGACTAGGATAATGGATCAAGAGCAACCGGAATATGATTACACTGTAAATTTGACCATACAGGACATTCATCTTCTACATCATTGTGTTCTTGAACGTATACGACTATGGGAGGGATCTCCATCTAGACATCCAACAGAGCAAGAGCATCTATGGGTGCTAAGAGACTCATTGTATAGGATGATATTAGAATATAAGTTTGAAAATATGTAATAAATATTTCCAGGTAAGAGTATATTATGGCTGACCTGGTGATACAGAAGGTAAACGAAGTTTACCTGAAGATTGATACTGAACCTCATGTTGAATATGAACTGAGAGATAGATTCACTTTTGAGGTTCCAAATAAAAAGTTTATGCCTCAGTACAGAAGCAAGTACTGGGATGGATATGTACACTTATTCAATATGAAGACTAAGAGAATCTATGTTGGTCTCTTGGATAAGATTGTAGCATTCTGCGAGCAGGCAGGATATTCATATCAGTTTGAAGATAATAAATTTTATGGTCCTCCATTTGAAGTCAATCAAATGATTTCAGAGGAGGGAGTCAAAGACTTTATGGGAACAATCACTAATCTCAAACCAAGAGATTATCAGATTGATGCTGTACATGATGCGTTGAGATATAATAGAAAACTTCTCATATCACCAACAGCATCTGGCAAATCATTCATGATCTATACGATTGTGAGATACTTTGTTAACTCAGGTAAAAAGATACTTCTTGTAGTACCCACTACATCGCTTGTAGAGCAGATGTTTAAAGACTTCCAGGACTATGGGTGGGATGCAGAGAACTATTGCCATAAAATCTATGCAGGACGTGAGAGAATCAATACTAACGAAGTAACTATTACTACCTGGCAGTCTGTATACCAGTTAGATAGAAAGTTCTTTGAGGACTATGATGTAGTGATTGGTGACGAGGCGCACCTTTTTAAAAGTAAGTCTCTTGTCGGGATTATGGACAAGTTGCATCATGCTAAGTATAGATATGGATTCACAGGTACTTTAGACGGCACACAGACGCATAAGTGGGTGTTAGAGGGTCTCTTTGGTCCATCATATAAAGTCACTCAAACTAAGAAACTAATTGATCAAGGTCATCTTGCTACATTGGATATACAATGTCTAGTCTTAAAGTATAAACCAAAGAAGTTTGATACTTATGAAGATGAGATTCAGTTTCTTATATCACATGAAAAAAGAAATAACTTTATCAAAAACTTATCGATAGATTTGAAAGGTAATACTTTAATTCTATTCAGTCGTGTTGAAGCTCACGGTAAGGTACTTTTTGAATTAATAAATAAAAATGTAGATGAAGAAAGAAAAGTATTCTTTATTCATGGTGGCGTAGACGCCCAAGATAGAGAACACGTAAGAGCGATTACTGAACTGGAAAAGGATGCAATCATCGTTGCTTCTTACGGAACATTCAGTACAGGAATCAATATCAAGAATCTTCATAACGTAATATTTGCCTCTCCATCCAAATCTCGTATACGCAATTTACAAAGTATTGGTAGAGTCCTACGAAAAGGCAAAGATAAGACTAAAGCAAAACTTTATGATATTGCTGATGACTTAACTAGTGGTTCTAGGAAAAACTATACCTTAAACCATTTTATTGAAAGAGTGAAAATATATGTTCAAGAACAATTCAACTATGACATCATATCCATTGATATAAAAGACTAGCAAAGGAGATTAATTTATGATTGAAGATGATTTTTATGCAACAATAAAACTTAAATGTGGAGAGGAGATATTTGCTAAAGTAGCAGCCTCTGAAGAGGATACTAGAACAATGTTAATTATTTCTAATCCTATTATGGTTGAAGAGATAAAGATAAGAGGAACTTCAACTGGATATAAGTTTGAACCTTGGTTAAAAACTACTAAGGAAGATATGTTTATTATTAATCTAGACGATGTTCTTACATTGTCTGAATCAGATGATATTGAAATGATCTTATATTATCAAGATTATATTCGTAAAATGTTTAAAGGTAACAACTCTAAACTAGATAGAAAGATGGGATACTTATCATCTGTCCATGAAGCAAAAGAGGTTTTAGAGAAACTCTATAATAATAGCTAGAACCTTTTCTTCAAAGGCGACAAACCTAGTCTATACGATAAATGGACTCTTGTCAACTACTTGTTTTTCTGTTATAATATTAAAAACAGATTTGAATATATTATGATTAAAAACAATGCGTATGGGATTATGCCTAGACCTAAGAAATCAGAACACTACGTTAATAACAAAGAATTCCTCAATGCCCTAGAGGATTATTTTATTAAAGTAGAAAGAGCAAAGTTAAATGATCAACCTAAACCTCAGATTCCTAGGTATATTGGAGAGTGCTTTCTCAAGATTGCTAACCATCTATCATACAAACCAAACTTCGTGAACTACATGTTCAAGGATGATATGATTTGTGATGGTATTGAAAACTGTGTAAGATATGTTCATAACTTTAATCCAGAGAAGTCAAAGAATCCATTTGCGTATTTCACACAAATCATCTACTATGCTTTTCTGAGAAGGATTCAGCAAGAGAAGAAGCAGTTAGAAATTAAAAACAAGATTCTTGAGAAGACTAACTTTGATGAAGTCTTTGATGCGAACGACCTTGACGCCGCTAACTATAGCGAGTACAATAGCATCAAAGATGCCGTTCATTCAAAACTTCGTAACTGATGCGCGTTGCTATTATTACTGATACACACTTCGGGTGCAGAAAGGGTTCTAGATTATTTCATGATTACTTTGAGAAGTTTTACAATGATATCTTCTTTCCTACTTTAGAAAAAGAAAAAATCACTCATGTTATCCACATGGGTGATGCTTTTGATAGTAGAAAAGGAATAGAGTTTAAATCATTAGACTGGGCAAAGAGAGTAGTATTTGAACCTCTGAAAAAGATGGGCATTACTATGGACCTGATGGTTGGTAATCATGATGCTTACTATAAAAATACTAACTCTATTAATGCAGTAGAACTTCTTCTCAAAGAGTATGATAATGTAACCACATATTCTAGTGCTACGGAAATAGAAATAGACGGTCGTAAACTTTTATACATTCCATGGATATGTGAAGACAATGAAGAAGAAACTTATGAACTTATTAAAAGTTCAACTTGCGAGTGTGCGATGGGGCACCTTGAACTCGCAGGATTTAGAGTTAGTAAACAACTCGTCATGGATCATGGTCATGCAAGCGAGTTATATTCAAAGTTCACCAAGGTCTTCTCCGGCCACTATCACACTAGATCGGATGATGGACGAATCTATTACTTGGGCAATCCCTATGAGATGTTCTGGAACGATGTCGGTGATCAGAGAGGATTCCACATCTTTGATACGGAAACTCTGGAACATACTCCAGTAAACAATCCATATACCCTGTTTCATATTCTTTATTATGAGGATACCGATTATCAACTGTTTGATGCTACCAAATATGAAAACAAAATTGTAAAAGTTGTTGTTCGTAAAAAAACTGATAGTGTTAAGTTTGAAAAGTATATTGATAAGTTATACAATGCAAATGTTGCTGATTTGAAAATTGCTGAAAACTTTATTCTTAATGATGAAGATGTAGATGTTGGCGATGTAGAAACAGAAAACACTCTTTCTATTCTTGATAGATATATTGAAGAAGCAGACATTAGTTTAGATAAATCTACTGTCAAAATCTTCATGAGAGAAACCTATCAAGAAGCATGTGAACTGATCTAATGTTTATTCTTACAGTAGCAGGTAAAGAAAGAGAAGGAGCATACTCCGTAATTGATGATGATGGAGAACAAGTTCTTTATCTATTTGAACAAGAAGATGATGCAATGCGTTATGCTATGCAACTAGAAGAAATTGAATACCCTGAGATGCACGTTCTTGAAGTAGACGATGAATTGATGGTAAAGACTTGTGAAATGCATGGTCATCGCTATGCCGTGATTTCTAAAAATGATATTGTAATTCCACCTGACGACGCTAATGATTATCTTTAAGACCATTACCTGGCAAAACTTTCTTTCTACCGGACAGCACCCTACTACTGTAAATCTAGATAACTCATCTACAACTCTTATTGTTGGAACAAATGGTGCTGGTAAGTCAACCATTTTGGATGCTCTTACATTTTCATTATATGGTAAATCTTTTCGTAAAATCAATAAAGGACAATTAGTAAATAGCGTAAATGAAAAAGGATGTCTTGTAAATATTGAGTTTAGCGTTAACAATACTGATTGGAAAGTTGAGAGAGGAATTAAACCTAATATTTTTAAGATATATCGCAATGGTGAAGAACTGAATCAATCTCACTCTGCTATTGATCAGCAGAAGTGGTTAGAACAAAATGTTCTAAAGATGAACTATAAAAGTTTTACTCAGATTGTAATTTTGGGTAGCAGCACTTTTGTTCCCTTTATGCAACTACCAGTATCAAGTCGTAGAGAAGTTGTTGAAGACCTTTTAGATATTAAAATCTTTTCCTCGATGAATGATATCATTAAGACAAAGATTCGTATGATTAGAGATGAAGTTAAAACATTAGAACTCAAGAAAGAATCTATTAAAGATAAAGTTGATATGCAGAAAGACTTTATTAAGAAAATAGAAAACCAAAGTAAAGAAGATATTGACTCTAAACTAAACACTATTGATAGCATCAATGCGGAGATTGAAAAGGCATTCCAATGGGGATTGGATAAGGATCTTGAACTGAATAATATTCGTGAACAAGTATTGAAGTTTGAAGATTCTGGATCTAGACTTCGTGAGTTTGGCAGTATCAAAGGGAAGATGTCGCAGAAGATATCTTCTATTGTAAAAGAGCATAAGTTCTTCACAGACAATACGGTATGCCCTACCTGTGATCAAAGTATCGAAGAGTCATTTCGTGTAAATAGGATCAGGGACTCACAAAATAAAGCAGAAGAATTGCGTAAGGGGTTTGATGATCTCCAAAAAGCGATTAAAGATGAAGAGTTGAGAGAGTCCCAATTTAAACAATTATCGAAGGAACTTAGTAACTTACTTAATGGCATTTCTACAAACAATGCTCAGATCACTGGGCATCAAAGACAGGTCAAACGACTGGAATCAGAAGTTCAAACTATTACCAGTCAGATCGAAAATAGAAATACTGAACATGAAAAACTAGAAACGTTCAGAGAAAGTCTTCAGGAGACTTATGATAGACTTGCTGAACGTAAAGAGAAAGTTACCTACTATGATTTTATACATACCCTCTTGAAGGATGGTGGTGTCAAAGGAAAAATCATAAACAAATATCTGCCTCTGATTAATCGACAAGTTAATCGGTATCTTCAGATGATGGACTTTTATATCAACTTTAAACTTGATGAGGAGTTCAATGAGTCTATTGAAACGCCAATTCATGAAGACTTTACATATGCATCTTTCTCTGAAGGAGAGAAAATGCGAGTAGACTTATCTCTTCTATTCACTTGGAGGGAGATTGCTAGACTTAAAAACTCAGTTAACACTAATCTACTGATTATGGATGAAGTATTCGATTCATCTCTTGATGGTTTTGGAACAGATGAGTTCCTTAAAATCATCAGATATGTAATCAAGGATGCTAATATTTTTGTTATTTCCCACAAGACTGGTATGGAAGATAAGTTTGATGAAGTAATAAAGTTTGAAAAAGTTAAGGGATTTTCTAAAATGTTAAGTTAGGTTTGATTGTAACAAATATTCGTTAAGTTAGGAAACCCTGACTATATAATACAGGTGAATGGAGGATACCATGCATAACTTGATATCACGCAATGAACTTGCGTCCTGGACATGGGAAGATAAAGAGACAGTTTCCGAAAAATATGATCAAGTCTCTGATTATTTTCAATGTATTTCAGAATGTGGTATTATCGATCAAACTGCACGGAGGTTCTGCAGACACATCCTAACTGAAGAATAACTGCTTAACTTTAAACCCCTTGGAGCATAACACCCAAAGTCCCCTGCATCTTAAATAGGTGTGGGGGATTGGTCTATGTGCCAGTTGTAAAACTGTCTAACTCCCTTCAAAAATGGATTTGGATGCGGTATGATATTCACATACCAGCAAAGCAACGATGCCTGTTAACTACGAAATCAAATCACAGCTCGCTAAACTGCTCGCTACAGAAGACCTGGTTGTAGAGAATCGGAATGTAGAGACTGCTCAATTTAATGTAGATACCCGCGTACTAACTCTTCCTAACTGGAAACGCGCAAGCGAGAGTGTGTATGATATGCTTGTCGGACATGAAGTGGGACATGCACTATACACTCCCAATGTGGATCCCCCTAGACATATTCCACATCAGTTTGTTAATGTGACTGAGGATGCTCGCATTGAGAAATTAATCAAACGTCGTTATCCTGGACTATCTAAAACATTTTACAAAGCATATAAAGAACTTTCTGATGATGACTTCTTTTGTTTAGAAGATGAAAATATAGACGCAATGAATCTTGCTGATCGGGCAAACCTTTGGTTTAAGATTGGTGGATTTATTAATCTAACTTTCACAGAAGATGAGCAAAAAATCATTGATGTTATTGGAGCATCTGAAACTTATACTGATGCCTGTGTAGCAGCAGAGATGCTCTATGATTATTGTAAGAGTCAGATTGAACAGAAACCACAAAGTAAATCACAGCAACCTGATAAAGAAACAAAAGGCAATTCTGAGAATCAACAAATTGAATCAACACCATCTTCTGAAATGGAAGAAGGAGAGGTTGATACTGAATCTAAGTTTGAGCAAGAACAAGAAGAAAACGCCGAGACTTCTAATAGTAATATCAAAGTTCAAACTGATGAAACATTTCAAGAGGGTACTCAAGAGTTCAATAGTAATGCTGACCTTGGAGAGTCTCTTTATTGTGAAGTTCCCAGTGTTGACTTGAATCAAATTGTGGTCAGCAATCAGAATATTCATGATGAACTTGATGGAAACTGGATTGCTGAGGCATTAGATAGACCTTACTATGGTCGTGATGGTCAGGTTGAGCAAATGTTAAAAGGTTCTGACTACAGTAGTGTTGACGCAGAATATGCCAAGTTTAAAAAATCAGCACAGAAAGAAGTAAGTTATATGGTAAAAGAGTTTGAGTGTAAAAAATCTGCTGATGCGTATTCTCGTTCTGCGGTATCTAGAACTGGTGTTTTGGATTGTACCAAACTTCATACTTACAAGTACAATGAAGACTTATTCCGAAAGGTAACTGTTGTTCCTGATGGAAAGAATCATGGGTTGATTTTTATTCTTGATTGGTCTGGTTCAATGCAGGACTGTCTTCTTGATACAATCAAACAACTTTATAACTTGATTTGGTTTTGTAACAAGGTTAATATTCCTTTTGATGTTTATGCTTTTACCAACAACTATCAGAAGACATCCTTTGAATGGAAGCATGATTTATCCGAATATACTCATTCAGAAATGAAAGAAGGTATGTTTACTATAGATCCTCAGTTCAGTCTGATGAAATTCTTTACCAGTGATGTGAAACGGAATGAACTGGAGAAGCAACTTATTTCTATCTGGCGTGTTGCTTATAGTATTAATAAGTGGGTTAACTATACTATTCCTTCTAACTTTGGACTTTCGGGGACTCCTTTGAATGAATCATTGATCTGTCTTCACTCCATCATTCCTGAGTTCAAAAAATCAAATGGAGTCCAGAAAGCACATTGTGTAATCTTGACAGATGGTGAAGCAAATCATCTTTCTGTGCTCACTAACTATCAGTATAAGGGAGAGGAACGTATTGGATCAACCCGACTCACTATGAACTCATATGTTCGTAATAGAAAAACTGGATACACTTATCCAGTGCCAAAGGAATACTATAACTTTACTGGAGTCCTTTTAAAAAATCTTCATCAATCATTTCCTGAAGTAAACTTTATCGGTATTCGTTTAACCTGTGGTCGTGAGTTGCGTAGTTTTATTCGTAAGTATCATATCCTTACTGAAATAGAAGAAAAGATGATTCGTAAAGAAAAATCTTTTACTATTAAAGATTCTGGATACACTAAGTACTTTGGTATCCTTACAAGTTCTCTCCACACTGAAACAGATTTTGATGTTGATGAGGGAGCATCAAAAGCAAAAATCAAATCTGCCTTTGTTAAGAATCTTAAAGCAAAAGCACTAAATAAAAAAGTGCTGAGTCAGTTCATGGATCTGGTCTGCTGACCACCCATCAAACTGTCCAAACGAGGGGGAAATCGACCCCCTTTGTCCTATACTATCTTTGTTGAACAAACCAAGCACATGGCACTTTCTACTGAATACGTCGTTACGTCCCTTCAAAATCTTTATGGTGATTCAATCACTGCTGCTGATGTTCGTGCATGGTGCAGCATGAATGGAAGCACATATCAGACGGTTTCTAAGAAACTCGATACATATAAGTCTGGTCGTGGTCGTTGGAACCTTACTGCTCAAGAAAAACTGGAACATTCATACCAAGCACCTTCTTCTACTCCTCCCACCGAACAGACTCTTATTCCAGAAAAAGATGATACTTTCGTCAAGTTTGGTACGTTTGGTGATATTAAGAAGATTATTCAGTCCGGTTTATTTTATCCTACGTTTATTACAGGTCTTTCAGGTAATGGCAAAACTTTCTGTGTTGAACAAGCATGTGCTCAACTCAAGAGGGAACTGATTCGTGTCAACATTACCATCGAAACTGATGAAGACGATCTTATTGGTGGGTTTCGTCTTATTAATGGCGAAACTGTTTGGCATAACGGTCCTGTCATCGAAGCTTTGGAACGTGGAGCTGTGTTGCTTTTAGATGAAGTTGACCTTGCTTCTAATAAAATTCTTTGTCTGCAATCTATTCTTGAAGGTAAAGGTGTTTTCTTGAAGAAGACTGGATTGTTTATTAAACCCACGGAGGGATTCAATGTTATTGCAACTGCAAATACTAAAGGTAAAGGCAGCGATGACGGTCGCTTTATTGGAACCAATGTTCTCAATGAAGCATTCTTAGAACGCTTCTGTGTTACTTTTGAGCAATCCTATCCCACTCCTGCTACTGAGCAGAAGATCTTAGAAGGAATCTGTTCGGAACTTAGTATTGCCGATAAGACTTTCTGTAAGAACCTTGTTGATTGGGCAGACATTATTCGTAAGACATTCTTTGATGGTGGTATTGAAGAAGTTATTAGCACTCGTCGGTTGGTTCACATCATTCGTGCTTATAGTATTTTTGGTGATAAGTCAAAAGCAATTCAAGTTTGTGTGAATCGTTTTGATGAAGAAACTAAAGCATCTTTCTTAGAACTTTATGATAAAGTTGATGTTGACTTTCAGATGAACACTGATAACATCTATGTAATTGACGGGGGTTCTAATATTTGATATAATATGGGGAGGTAAATATGCCTTCCCGAATGAATGCCTGGTCTTTACTTTATGAGGAATTAAAAATGAGTGAAAATTTTGAAGATCGATACGAAGATGGTATCAAGTCAAAACATTATTATGAGTATGATAGAAACGATATTAATAGAGAAAATCCATTTAGTTCAGTAAGTGAAGCATCGCCAGAAGATTATCAATCTTTCTGGGGAAGTGGAGACTATATGATTGCTGGTATCTCTGGAAGTGATTCTTCAGATACGATTAGTTTTGGAGCAGCACAAGCAGCACAAGAAGTACCGACAGTGCTGGGAGGACAAGATGTTATTAGTTTTGATTTTAATCCACCTGCTGCTCGTCTCTCAACTACTAACAATAGGCAAAAGTATAGTGAAGATGTAATCATTAAAGAATTGAAAGATTACATCACTAGAACATATGATCAGCACTATTCTGCTGGTGATGATAAGATTCAAACTCTTGATCTTATTGAAGCTTGTGGTGATGGTGAGGCATTCTGTCGCAGCAACATCCTCAAGTATGCGTCACGATATGATAAGAAGGGAACTGCTCGCCGTGACATTATGAAGATTTTGCACTATGCTGTTCTTCTAATGCATTTCAACGATAAAAACGCAAAACGCGAAACCTATCCTCAGTGATATGAAACTCAAATCAAAAACCATGAAATTATCTGAATCCACTGTCAATCTTCTCAAGAATTTCTCAACAATCAATCCATCAATCCTGTTCAAGCAGGGTAGTAAGTTGCGTTCTATTTCTGTACTGAAGAACATCTTGGTTGAAGCAACTATCGTTGAAGAATTTTCTAAAGACTTTGGAATCTACGACCTTAATCAGTTTCTCAACGGACTTTCTCTGCATCATAATCCTGAACTAGATTTTACTAGTAATGATTTTGTTGTTATCAAAGAAGGCAAGATGCGTTCTAAGTACTTCTTTGCGGATCCTTCCGTGATTGCTTGTCCTCCTGATAAGGAGATTTCTCTCCCAACTGAGGACGTATGTTTTACATTGAGCAGTCAACAACTTGAGAAACTTAAGAAAGCAGCATCTGTATATCAACTTCCTGATATTTCTGCTGTTGGGGAGAACGGTGTCGTCAAAATGGTAGCTCGTGATAAGAAGAATGATACTTCTAATGACTTCTCTATCATTGTGGGCGAAACTGAAGATGATTTTATCTTTAACTTTAAAGAAGAAAATCTAAAGATCGTTCCTGGATCTTATGATGTAGTAGTCTCTTCAAAACTTTTATCTAGGTTCAGTAATCAAAATGTCGATGTCACGTATTACATTGCCCTTGAACCTGACTCGTCCTTCAATTGATGTTTGGATGAGAGTAATAGGCAGTTCTCTTGCGATTGTTGCCTATTTCATTGTTATACATCTTGATGTGATGGTGGGGGTAATGACCCATTTTATTGCTGATTTTATTTCAGTTCCTTACTTTGTCCGCACAAAGTCTTGGGACGTGGTTATAATGTTAGTATTCCTCTTGACGATTTCTTTATCAAAATTGTTATGAATATCTTCGTTACCGATCCTGACCCTTGGAAGTCAGCACAAGTCCTTCCTGACAAACACATTGTCAAGATGCCTCTAGAAACTTGTCAGATGCTTGCTATTGTATGCTCTGACAAATGGGGTCATAACTTCGGCACTCTTCCCAAAGCAGACGGTACTCCCTATGCTACTGAGAAGGGTGCCTTTCGCAATCATCCCTGTACTATCTGGGCGAATGAGTTTGTGACCAATTGGCAGTGGTTGCTTGCTCATGGACTTGCTATGTGTGATGAGTACACTGCTCGCTATGGTAAGGTCCACACCTGCCAGAACACGCTTCTAGCAGCAAAGGAGATACTTCCTACCGCAGACCCACAAGGTCGCAGTGGAAAGGATACCACACCCTTTGTCTTTGCGGGACCTGATGAGTTCAAGTTAGATACTTCAATATCCATCTTTGACAAATATAAAATGTATATTGCATCTAAACCATGGGTGTGTGATAATTATCTTCGCTTACCTCATCGTAAACCTGATTGGATATAAATGAAACATATTCTTTTTACCTTGAAAGGTTGTCCTTTTGATTTGCTTGATGATAAAGATTTCATACGAATGGTCTTATATAAAGCATCAAAAGAATGTAAATCAACACTGCTTGATTTGA
>Ga0222718_10001231_pt1 | contig 25117 bp, 35 predicted proteins | sample C33_27DmetaG_FD_165045 | JGI IMG/M metagenome (GOLD analysis project Ga0222718, IMG submission 165045) | Estuarine water microbial communities from San Francisco Bay, California, United States - C33_27D | ecosystem: Environmental > Aquatic > Marine > Unclassified | place: USA: California...
TGAGCTTAACACTAGAGCTGATGAGTTCAATAAAAAAATTCAAACTTACTTAAAAAGCAAATCTGCTCTTGATGAAGAGCGGGATGCGATTGAAGCTATGAGCGTAGAGCAAAAAGCAGCTCAATCGGACTACATAAAACAATACAACGAGAGATATAAGCAGTTAAATAAAGAACTACAAGGCTTAGCAAAAGAAGAAGAAGGATTTAAAAATAGACAGATAAGACTTAACCAGGCTATTGGAGAGTATAATGAAATGAAAGCTGAGCAAGGAAGTTGGTCTGGTGGTATCTGGAATAAGTTAACTGGCGGAATATCTAGGATTACAAGCGGTACTGTATCTTATCTAACTGAAGCAGCAATAAATGCAGCTCCGTTTGCGGGGATGAAGCCTGATAGCTATAGACAAGAATTTGCTAGAATAGCTCGAGAGAAAGGATTAGAAGTTCCTGAGAACATAAATGAAATGAGCGAGGAAGAATTAAGAAACTACTATTCTGATATTGCTAAGGTTGAAGATGTAAAACTTTTTCCCGGAACTTCGCTTATGGTTGGACAAGATGGTCAAACCACAACAAAAGATGTGACCTTCGGTGAGCTTATAAAAGAAAAAATTTATGATGACCGTATAAAAGAACAAAAAAAGTCAATGCTTCCAGATATTAGAACTGGCTTGACGAAACTTATAGGTGATAAAGATACCACAGAACAGTGGGCATTAGCCAAGCAAGAAGGTTTTTGGGGTGGTGCTATATTGGGTCTAGCAGAATCAATACCAGCTATGGTAGCTGGGTTTGGAGGTAACTGGGCAAAAGCTACCGCAGACATGATGATGCTTACTTCTGATTTTTTAGACGAAGAGATGTCAGGTCCTGAGTTTGATGATGTAACTGAAAAAGAAAAGCTTGCTTTTAAGCTTCCAGTGGCTATTGTTTCTGCTGTATTAGAAACATATGGTGTCAGAAACGTAGTTCAAAACAGCGGACTTAGAAACTCAATACTTCTTAGGATATTAAGAAAACCCAAAAAAGATTTAAGTGGTGTTCCCTTTCAACAAGTAGTAAAAAATGAGGTGGATAGTATGTTAGGCAAAGGACTTCTTAGTATTACTGGAGCAGGTTTAGTAGAGTTTGAAACAGGAGCTGCTCAACAAGCTGTAGAGATAGCCGCTAAAGAAGTATTTAACGGCATAAAAGAAAAAGAATTATTTCAGACTCCTGAAAGTTTTTCTCAAGGACTAGCAGAGGTGTTACGTTCTGGTGCGCAAGAGGCAGTAGGTGGTTTTATAATGGGTGTGCCTGGAGCTTTAAGTTCCGCTATCCAACAAAAAGACTTTACTACAATAGACAATAGTCTTTATGAAATGTTTAAAACCATTAGAAATGACCAGGGGTATCGTAAAGGTTTTGTCCAGGACATAAAAAATAAAATCAATAGTGGTGAACTTACAAAAGAAGAAGGGGAAAAGCAAATAGCAGACTATGAAGAGGCTACTGCTATCTCAAATCAAATACCTGTTAATACGCCCGTAGAGCAGGAAAAGGTTTTGATGGGATTACTTCTTCGTAAAAAAGAACTTACAGAGGAAGTGGAGGGTAAAGACCCTGTTCTCGTAGAAAGACAGAAGCAAGAGATAGATGAGATAAACAATCAAATCAGAGCTATACTTGAGACCACAACTAAGGAAACAATAAAAGAAGAGGGAGAAGTTGAAGAGAAGCCTAGTCCTTTAAAAACTAAAATTGAAAAAGAACAGGCTGTAGATATTGAGTCATTCTTTGGAGATGAGGTTGAAGAAACTACAGAGACAGTAACTGATAACCTTTCAATCAACAGAAGTAAAAAGACAAAAACAAAAACAGCTAAAGTACTAGATACAGAAAGTGCATTGATTAAGATAGCGCAGCGTGGAGCTAAGGCTGTATCCAAAATACTGCCCAAAACTCGAATTATTCTTCATGAAACAACAGAAGAGTTTGAGAAGTTTGCTGCTCCAGGAAGAGGTGAGTATGACCCAAACGCTGATGTTATTCATGTAAATCTTGAGAATGCTTTAGTTACTACTGTGCCTCATGAAATATTTCACGCAGTATTTTTAAATAAAGTAAAGACAGACCCAGCTGCTGCTCAATTAGCTGAGACAATGATGAGGTCTGTGAGAAAAGCGTTGCCAGCTACGAGCGAATTAGCTAAGCGTATAGACACTTTTGCAGAGTCATATACAGATGTTGCAGAGCTACAGAATGAAGAGCGTTTAGCGGAGCTTATAGGTATTCTATCATCAGAATACAAAACTCTAAGTAAGCCTAACAAAAATAAAGTAGTTAAGTTTATAGAGAACTTAGCTAGACAGATAGGTGTTGATTTAAAAATATCAGAGTTTACTAAAACAGATGAGGATGTTATAGACCTCCTTAATACTCTAGCAGGGAAAGTTGCTACTGGTGAAGAGCTAGTTGAGGGAGATGTGCAAACTTTAGAAGAGTTAGATACGGAACAAGAGCAGGGTAGTGGAGGACAGGTGGGGACTTTTAATATTAGTCCAGGTGCAAGACAACAAAGAAAAGCACCTGGCATTGAAACAGACACTAGGGGGTATGCCTCTTTAATACAAGAAGTAGATTTAAAAGATTTTCAAGGACAGAGCTTTGTAACTAATATGTATGACTTTACAAGTGCAGGTCCAACAGAGATAGCTCCAGGGATTATTTTACAATTAGATGGAGGTAAAAGTTACGTTCCAATGATGATGGAGCGACAAGGATTAAAACTGGGAGACAAATCAAATCTTGCTGCATTTAATTCTAAAGAGAATGCAGAATCTTTTGCAAGAAATGCGCAAGGGTCAGGCTCTAGTTTGTTTGCGCCTCATGTAGGAACTAAAGAAGGGTCTTGGCAATTTCAACAAAATCTATTAGAGCAATTAACAGACGCAGCTTTAAATAACAACATTCTTACAAATAAAGAATTAATAAACACTTTTAACGAAGGTTTAAAAAGTAAAGACGGCATAAAAGCTTTTAATATTTTTAAGAAAAAATTAGGTAAGGATATAAAAAATCTAAATTCTTTTATTGATAATCCTACAAGCTTAATCGAGCTTCTTGATATCAACAATAATTACTCTCCTGATTTAAGAAAGATATTGAATGATAAATTGTCCGCTAATAAAAAATATCAAGAGCGTATAGGTGTAAAAAATAAACTAGATTTTGTAAGTAAATTTGAAGACCCTTTGAATAAAGGTAGTCAAGGAGGTGATTTAGTTGGTCTAATAGAGTTTGATAACAATACGTTTGAAATATTTAAACCTAAAAAAGGAGATGTAGACTATCATCCATCCTTTGCTTATACCATAAAAGCAAATATAAATGGTATTTACCAGCCTACTGACTTTTATCAATCAAATGATGCTACAGAAACCTATGCTAAATACAACAAAAAAGGAAAGACCGTATCTGAAAAAGCAAAGGTAGGAGAGGAAAAATTTAGAACATCCAACGTAAGTAGCAGTGCAGGAGCTATTCCTAAAGTAGGAACGGTTACGCCTATAAAAAGAAAAAGACAGCAAAGAGCTACTGAAGAGTATATATCTGAAGGAAGAGACGCTGGGTTTAAAGATACAGTTATTGTAGACTACCTAAGTAGAGTAAGGAAAGTTCCTATGAAGGAAATAAAATCTGCAATGGAGATTGTATCTGAAGGTCTAGGAGCATTACCAGCAAGTTTTAAAAACATTCAGGGTGGAGCTAAGAGTGGTTTAAAACTATTTAAGAAAATAGATAAGCTCGTACAAAAAGAAAAGAAAAAGAAAAAGCCACTAGCAGACTCTCAGATACTAGAGAAAGCTATTGAGTATATGCAACGACAGCCTGAATATAAAAACGAGGCTGACACCTATAAGGTTTCTGGTGAAACACGAGCGAGAAAAGGTTTGTCTACACAGCAGATGTTAATGGAGATAGACCTGCAAAAAACTTTAGGAATGAGACCAACGCAAGATATGTCTCGTAAGTTGGGTATAGCTAGAGCTGCTGTCAAGCAAAGAATAAAAGGTATACGCGATGTACAAAAGGTTAAAACGGAGTTAAAGAACTTTATGCGCAAGGCATTACCCGCTCGTATACTTTTAAGTAGAGACGCTCAAAGAATGTTTAGATACATAGAGCGTGTTACTCCAGACTTCATGCAGTCCACGCAAGCGCAAGGAGCAAAGATTGATAATGTATTCAAAGAGATTACAGACTTTGTGGCTGAAGAAAATAATAAAATACTTACAAAAGAAATACAGTCTATACTTGAAGGTAAGTATGAAAGAACAGAGAGAGCTAAAAAGATTGGGAAAACTATAGACCCTCAGACAAGAAAAAGAATAGATGGCATAAGAAAAATGACCAACTTTTCAGGCCTTACTCCTGAGCAGATTAATGAATTACAAGCTAAATTAACAGAAGAATTTAATACGCTTCTTAAAGAAACCAATCCAACGGATGAGCAGTTGAATAGAATGGGTGACCTACAAATAGCTATAAATTATGCTAATGCCGAGGTTATGGAAAATACTAACCCCCGTAAAACTCAAGTGCTGGATAGTGTATACGCAGGTTTAAATTCTATTATTGAACTAGGTAAACAACAGTTAAAAGAAGAATTAGAAGCAGCAGCTAAAAGATACCGAGCGGAAGCCGCTGCTGTTTATGAAGAAATAACTGGTGAAAAGCTTGACCCAGACGACCCTGACTTTAAAAAGAAGTTGGCTAAATTAAGAAAAATAAAAAGGTCTGAAGAACAAAGAAAAAAACTTGATAGTAAACTAAAAAAGTTTTTTAGAGTTCTTCGTGATTCTTTGAGATTATCAACAGCAGAATCATTGTCAGGTCTCATGGATAGAATATCTTCATTGCCTGGAGAAATGATGGGTGGTAAAGCTCAAGAACTAGTAACTAACAAAATAAATGACTCATCCATTCAATACAAACGTAGAATGCTTGCGTTTAATGCTATGCTTCAGGATAAACTAAAAGAATACTACGGTAAAAATTGGGATAAAAAAGCTAGAAAATTTAAAAAAGATATTATTACAGTAGAAGATAGTGAAGGTATAGAACATTATTATACTCAAGACCAAATGGCTTATCTGTATAATCAATATAAAAATAAAGAAACACACCCTGCTTTTAAAAATATGTATGGTGATGGATATGCTGAAACTATGGAAAAAATTGAAGACCTTTTAGATGCAGATTTAAAAAAGTTTGCAGACTGGCAGGTTGACGAATATTTTCCAGCAGTATATGATTACTATAACAGTGTATATAAAAGAATATATAGAACCGATATGCCTCAAACTCAAAATTATGCGGGTCGTATATTTAGAACTGAAGGAGAACCAGAAGCAGTTGACTTGTTAGCAGATAGAAGTACTTTTAATACTTCAGTTACTTCTCCATCTATACTTCTTAGGACTAATCCTGCTACAGAAATATTAGCTATGAATCTGACAGATGCACTCGTATCTTATACCAGAGACATGGAATATTTTGCAGCTTATGCCGAGTCAATTAGAGATATAAATAAAATATTTACAAATCCTTTTATTGAAGAGGCAATAAGAAGAATACATGGAAATACAACATTCGAAGCAATAGAAAACGTATTTAAAAGTATTGCAGCTAAAGGGCCTCAAACGTCTAAAGGAGATGCTTTATTGAATAAGTTAAATAGTTATTTTATTACCGCAAGGATTGGATTGAGTCCTGTTATTGCTATAAAGCAGTTGACTTCTATGTTTACTTATGCTAATGACATTGGCATAACTAATTGGATTAAGTATTCAATGAAGAGTCTTCCTCAGGTTGTTAAAACTTGGAAAGAAATTAGAGATAATTCTGTTTATATGCAGGACAGAAGAAATGATAGTATATTAAGACAAATAGAAACTTATGCTAATTTAGATAAACCTAATAAAGTACAGTGGCTTCCAAGTAAAAGCAAAATATTCTATGAAAACTTTATAATGTTCACTACAAAATTTGGTGATAGAACAGCTATTATGCTAGGAGGTATGCCAAATTATCTTTATTATAAAGACACATATAAAAAGAAAAATCCTGGAGCTAGTGAACAAGAGGTTATAGATTATGCTATTAAAAGGTTTGAAAAAGACACTAAAGAAACTCAACAGTCTTCTGACCTTCAGGACAAGGATTACTTTCAAACTTCTAACCCTTGGGTTAGGTCTATGAATATGTTCTTAACTACTCCCAAACAATATTTAAGAAAAGAAATAACATCTTCTAGAAACTTAATGCGCAAATTGAGAGCTTGGGATAAAAAAGCTGGCAAAGGAACTCTTACTGAAAACATCAGGCAATTATTAATGTATCATTTTTTTATGCCTATGTTCTTTCAATGGGTTTCATCAGGCTTTCCAATATCTGATTGGGAAGATGAAGATACTGAAGATATGTTAAGGGCTGCTATTATTGGCAACTTTAATGCATTGTTTATTGTAGGTGAATTGATAGCAAAAACAGCCGATGCGTTCCAACAAAAACCTTGGTATAAAGACTTTAGACAGCTTGCAATCTATCAACAAGCCATTGAAATGTTAGGCTCTTTACAAAAATTTGTTTTTGGTAAAAATGAGAAAGAAAGAAGCGAAGGTGGATATGAATTAGTTTTAAATATTTTAACAACTCGAGGGGTGCCTGTTGCAACACTAGAAAAATTTGCTTATAACTATCCAAAGTTATCGCAGAGTGAAGACTTTGGAGAATTCATGCTAAGGTTACTAAACTATTCTAAGTATCAGATAGAAGGTAGACCTAAAAAACAAGGAACAAAAAAGAAACCTATGTCTATGACGGAGATGAAGAAGTTCTATCCTGAGATGTATGAGATGATAAAGGAGATGGAAGACCCAGAGCTAAAGCAACTGGAGAAAGACATCAGAGAGCTAGAAAAAGAAATGTTAGAATCAATGTACGAATAATTATGCCTTTTAAAAGCCAAGCACAAAGAAGATATATGTATAAGAACCTGCCAGAGATAGCTGCTAAATGGGAAAAAGAAACCCCAAAAGGGACAAAACTTCCTAAAAGATTAGGTAATAAGGGAAAGACACAGTCTTTACTTAGAACAAGAAGACTCCGCAAAAGTTTTTAAAAAATAATCTGATACAATAAGTAACACAGTATTGTGTTTATTATTATAGCTATAGTAAAGTTTGTTTTAGGGTTTGACATACTTGAATAGTTTTTTGTTGTCAAAGGATAGCATCAGCTCGCCTTCATCTGACCAAGTAGCTCTACCCACTAGACCTTCTATCGGCAAGTAATATATACCATCTATGCAAGACCATATCATTACTGCGTGTAGACGCTTGTCTCGTAGCTTTATAATCTTACGCGCTTGAACCGTGAGCGGGAACGAATCTTTCATCTCTTTATCCAATACACTTACCTCTGCATATCCAATAGTAGATTTGTTTTCTCCTATGATTCTGAAGTCTACATCATCTGGACTAAGCTTCTTGTATCTACCACCTATCCTTCTTAGGTATAGCTCAACAGCTTTTTTTTCTTTACTTATGTCTTGGTCTTGTTCAAACATTTTCTTATATTTGGAGCATACGATTGCAGCCAATAGATGACAGCTTCACAGCCAATTCCATTGGCTTTTTTTATAGTTCCATTAAACAATTTATAGCTGTGTGTCCGCCTAGCACTACTCCACATCCTATAGCTTGCTTCTTGAAGTTCTTTGCGTATGCTGTTGCGTATGAGCCACCGTCTACACCGCACCCCACCTGCATTCCGAACACCTTAAAGTTTCTTCCAACCATCCACTCAGTATAACATTGCGTATGGATGTGCCCTTGAACCGTGCTCATCATGTCGTTCTTTGCTTTTGTGCGAGCGGTGCCGCCTTCCCCGTGAATGAATTGTACGTTGTCATAAACGATACGTTCAGTCCAGTTCCAGTTAGTTCCTAGTACTTCGTTGTATGATTTAATCCAAGCACTGGGAATATCTGATGTCTGTGCCTTACGCATCACTAGACGGTCATGATTCCCAATTAGTACGTCTGCTACAGGAAACGCATCACTCCATCTTTTAACGGCTCTAATTGCGTGTTCAAGCTCATCCAAACCTCCCATCGCATCGCTTGATGTTTCGTGATAGCTCGTGTAATGGTTGTCTATTATGTCTCCTATGTATATTACTTGATTGCAAAGATATTTTGCATAAGTCTCCTGGCAAAACTCTAAGTACCCATCGAGTTCAAACGGAGCGTGTATGTCTCCTATTACAAGTATACGTCTTTCGTTTGTGGTTAGATTGTCATAGGCAATTTTTTTATCACCACTTAACCTTGGTCTAAAGTCTCTATAACTCATCTTGTACTGATTCTAAAATTAGCTTTAGTTTTTTTATCAGCGATTGAACCTCTGTTTTTAGAGAGTCAAAGTCCTTGTCCACTAAAGATTCGTAGATTGAGTTAGAAGAGTTGTGAACATCATCCATTATAAAATTGATGTTCTGTATTCTCTTATTATCCAGAGATTTCATACGCTATCATTTATCCATTGCCTGAATCAGCTTAGTGCCTAGTTCAGGGTTAATCTTCTTGATGGCGTAATAGATTTTCCTAGAGTTTCCTTTTATTAATTTGCGCTCTGATGCGCTTGTGTCAATGCCCATGTTGGTATACATATCTGCATCCATTCTCAAAAGTCTATCCACTTTTTTCTTTTCCGAGCATCTCTCACATTCAACAATATAAGGGATATTTTTAATATCAGTTTCCATAACATAGTTATTAGATTGTATAAAGTTAATAAAAATATTTTATATATCATTGGTTTCGAGCTCTTTAAATGTTTCATATGTTTTAGGAGATGTATGTTTTAGTTTATGCAACAAAAAAGAATACCTGCCTCTGAGCTTTCTGTTTTTATCTTCAAGCTCCTTATAATGTGATTTATATTTATCTTCAAGCTCCTTATAATGTAATTTAGATTTATTTTCAAGCTCTTTATAGGCTGATATGTAAAACTTTTCTTCGCTAACATGAGTTGTAAATGGAAATGATTTAGGGTTTAACCGAATTAGATTGTCTACTTTTTTTTCTAAGTTAGTATAAATACTTTTTATGTTGGTGTCGTATCTCATCCAATTCCTAAGACCTTTTAGTGAGTGCAAAACTGTTGCGTGATTTTTGTCTAGTGTTTTTGCTATGGCGCACACCGTCATCTTACCCTTATCTCTGAGCAACATATAGTACATAGCTCTTGCCTCAACATATTCTCTCCTTCTTGTTTTTATTTTTAATTTTAAATTAAACTCTGATTCAACTAAATTTTTAATTAATTCTACACACATTTTATATTATTTTATTTAAGTTATATAGGTCAAGGTATTCATCAGACGTAATTTCTGTCAGTTGAAAAAAATAAGGGGCTTCATCTTCTTCATATATATATCTTAGAGCAAAGTAAATAGGTTTATTACCTACCAAAACTCCCGATATAATCTGAGAGCGGTAGTTCTTTCTCTCTAATTTTGGAATGCATTTTTGTATCTGTTGTATTATTCTTTTTGCATTTACAGGAGACAGTGAGTCAATGGTTTCAATAACCGCTTCATCAAGTTCGTAAAATGTTTCAACCCCTGTATACTTCTGTAATAAATCCATGCTTTTTTAATTCTTTTAATCGGTACTCTTGTAGGGAAGAGACCTTACCCTTTTTTGTTTTTACTTCACTAAAGATTACATTACAGTTAGGTGGTATCGCAATTATATCTGGTATACCGTTCTTATTTGTCTTAATTAACTTGATTACATAGTAGCCTTCGGCTTCTAATTCTTTAATTCTTTTCGACTGAATTTGTTGCTCAGTCATAATTCTATTTTAAAGTACTTCAATATATCTTCAACTTTATCTTTAACAGAACCACTCCTATTATACCATTTGCCTTGATAATATAACTTATATACTTCACATTTTAATAGAGGTATATTTGTGGTTTCATCATCATGCTCGTGATGAGCAAAGATAATAAAAGATTTGCCGGTGTGCCAACTATTACATAGACGCTCCAACATAAGTTTTTGACCTGTTGGTATCTCACTTCCCTTATATTTGACTTCACCGAGTATCAACACTTCATTCTTAATCTCTAAAACAAAGTCAACATCAGAAGGGTGAATTTTTCCCCATTGCAATCCGGAGAAATCGATACCTTGTTTTGCGAGATTGCTGTTATTTAGTAGTCCCATTAATCCTCTGTTTTAGATTGAACTTAGCCCTAAGACTAAGTATTTGTATTAGAATAATTAATTATTTCTCCTTTTTTATTTCTTGTGTATTCAGATTTATATCTTAAATTTTTATATTTTTTATTACATTTTATCTCATAGGTCATTATATCTCCATAAGAATTATAAGTAGTTTCATAGCCAAGGTTTTTATCAAACTTTAAATAACTATACCACAATTCTTTTTTTGAATTGTAAAGTTTTAAATTTTTATTTTCTCCTAATATATTTTTCATAATTATAAACTTAGTAAATCTTTTCTAAAATGCGACAAGGTGTAATCCTTTTTTTTAGTTACAGCCTTGTATATCTGCTTCTCTATACCTTCCTTGGAGAATATCCAATACACGTCACTCTTTAGTCTTTCCTTAGTAGTCATTCTATCTCTGCTTTGCCAATAACTTGTGGCACTAAAGTCAATGTTATAATACACAAGAGCCTTAGCCTGTCGTAGGGATATTCCCTCACGTCCAGAGACTATCTGTAATGCTATAGACTTGTCTGTATTCTCAAACTCAGTCAGCTCTGTGGTCAATGCATCCCCGTAGACGCATTTTAAGGCCTCTAGCTCGGCTTTAAACTTATAAAAGATACCCACCTTCACATTCTTAAATTGCTTGCGTATAAACTCAGCTTTTGAATAGTCCAAAACTTCTGAATTTCCACTCTCAAATTTTACTGTGCCTGAATAAATCTGATGCAATTTCATCATTAGCTTCACAGGAGTATCTGCTAGTATTACCTCTCTCTTGCCTTCAATAACTAAATGCTTTTTTAGTTGGTTGGCTAATTTATAAGTTGTCTTTTCCATTTCTACCTCTAAAACCTTTTCAGTTGTATTAACCTTAAAGCCTGCTTCTTTTTGTGAGTAGGCAATCATATATGGTTTCATCTTATCCATAATAGTTGGAAGCCCATGAGAGTAGTCTCTAATACGCAAGCTATTTATCATACGTTCTGTAATTTTTACATGAGCGTGTGCGAACTTATAGAAGTTAGGGAATCCAACGAATGGATTAGTTGGTATACCATATACCTGATGATATATTTGACTATATGATTCAGGTGTTGGCGTTCCTGAAAGAAGTATAACCTTAGCTTTGCTTTTAATTATACGCATCTTAACATCTCTAGCCCTCTTACTGGGCTTGGGAAATGCTCCCATTGAATGTGCCTCATCTAGTATAATTACATCCCAATCCAAATCATAATGTACCTTGTGAAGGCTTTCATAGTTTATGGTATGTAAATAAAATGATGGCTCAAGGAGTTCATAGTCTTTTATAATAGATGATATAGCTTTTTTCTTTGTGATAAACAAGACCTTCTGTGCTTTTAAATCACTAGCAATTGATAAAGATGTTAGGGTCTTTCCTGTTCTAACTTCCATAGCTAAGTATACAAAGCCTTTATTCTTTATAACTTCAGTCGCCTTTTTTACTATAGATTTTTGATAGTTTCTTAGTTGTATCATAAAATTTTATTTTTGCTCTTAGTGTATTAATTTTTACAATCTTATCCCATTCTTTTTTAGATGAAAAATAAAAGTGCATTTCTTTTAGGATATCATCCGTAACCTCTTCGATTGGGTTATGAATGAAATAGGAATTACTTTCATCATTAAAATGTATCAATGAAACATTGTTAAGTATTACTTCGTATGAATTTCTCATTGCTATATTTATATCGTATTTCAAAACTCAAGTTCTTTTTGTTTTTCCAATTCCTTAAATCTAATCCATCTTCCGATTGAATCTCTACCCTCTTCTGGCAAGAATCCTTCTTTGAATATTCCATAAGCGTTTAGCCACTTGTAGAATCTAGTCCTAGATATAGAGTACTTTGCTCTTGGAGAATAGTCTGGATACTCGTGAACAAAATCTTCGTACAACTCTTGCTTATATATCTTTTGACCATCCACTAACCTCCTATTGGATATAGACCCTTCTATAAGTCCACACCACTCTATAAAATCGTGACAGGTCTCTGCTGATAGTTGTCTAATCTTTAAGTTTACAAACTTGCTTTGCAATAATCCTTTGTTTAGGAACAGTTGTAAGCATTCAATCATATAGTTGTCAAACTGTAGCCACTCCTCCGTGTCCCAATCGCTGAAAAACATCTTTCCAAACTCTATAATTGGAGTAAACTCTTTTGTATAATATTGATTGAGTTCTAGCTCCCACTTTCTCCTAGCGAATGAGTTACCTGCACCCTTGATTGCATAGTTGGTTGTAATTATAATCTTCGGAGACTTACTGAATGGTATCGTAATCGCATCCTTATTCTTTTTTTCTAAGGTCATTCCCTCTGTCACTACACTAAACAATCTTTCGAAGTCAAAGTATTTTCTTACATCATCAAAACAAAGTATCTGTGTGTCTGCTGATACTAACTGATACGCAAAACTTCTTTCGAATGTAAATGATTTACCATCTATGTTTACTAGTTTCTTCATATGACCTAGTGCATTTTTAAATACACCTTTACCTGTTCCCCCTTCAGGATTGTCTGATATAATCTCATCATTCAATATAACGGCAGGGCAGTAGGACATACTCTTGTGTCCTTGTAAAAGAAACCCTATGGTTGATTCCATAGACTTAGTTCTACTACTGTCTCTGTTGCATATGTTGGTTATAAATGTTTTGTAATCACACTTAGTTACCGACTCTTCTTTATAGTTTCTGTCGATGATATGGTCTTTCCAAACGTATCCCCCAAGGTCTAGGTAGTCTATGGTTTTTATTTCATTCTTGGTTATTCTTACTGCACAGTTGTTGTAGTATAGATAACTTGTATCGTAGGTGTCTTCTATAAAAAGAATATCTATCGTTCCAAGTAGCGTAAGAAAGTCTTCTTTAAAAAACCTAGTCTGGTCTGCAAAGTAATTGTATACACTAAAATCATCCTGTGCTTTAAGATGCTCAAGTATAAAGTCTTTTATCTCCTTCTCGCTCGTGTGGTCTATAAGGTTGTTGGTTACCTTGACAAAGACATAGTTCTTACTACCCTCTGGACAATACTTATAGAATCCATTGTCTTCTAAAAACTCTTTAAATACATAGTGTATTATCTTTATCGTACCCTTCTCGTTCTTAGTCCAAAACTTCATCTGCTTGTTCTCATCATCGGCACGCTCGAGTACTGCATCTATAACCTCCTCCTCTATATCTAGTCTTGAGAGATGCGTTCTTATCTCTGATTTGTTTACACCACGCTTTAGTTTCTGTCTTATCTGCGTTATAGCCTCGTCATCCTCATAATACTTTGAGTTAAACTTAGCCGTGTTCTGATATGCTGAGTTGATGGTCTGCTCAATCTCCGATACAGTAAAGTCTCTTGATTGGTATTGGTTGCATATGTACTGTGCTAGGTTCTTGTTTATACCATAGTCATTAAATGCCATAGCAAGAACATATACGTTGTGGTTTCTCTGACCTTCTACCATAGGATATTTTTTGTTCCACCACTTAACAAGGATGTCTACAATCTTATTCTCATCTGTTATTGGTATAGTTGGTTGGTCTTTATTTGCTATAACCTCTCTGTACTCTGTTTCTTCTATAGTTTCCCACACAGTAGACTTGTCGTTCACATGTACAAGGGGGTCATAAGATTCATAACAAACCCTGCTGATATTTTTACTTGTGGCATCAAAGTGATTAGAGTTATAATAGTTCTCTAGTGACTGAAAATATTTAACGTGGTTCTCAGCATCGTTTGGAATCTTAACTAAAACTTTTAGACCATTACCCGATGGCGATATGAATACGCAAAAGGTATACTTGTCCTTCATCATCTTTTCCTTGTCTTGTATCATATCTCTTTGCTTTGCATATCCATCAAAGTCCAAACATATAAGACCACTATGTTCTAGTAGGGAGTTGTCTGCTCGTTTTGAAAACTTACCACTAAAGCATATCGATGGTAGTTTCTTTTTAAGTTCGTTACGCTCAGATTTATTCTTTTCTTTTCTGATTTGGGTTACAAGCTCTTTAGACTTGCCATCCCTTATTCTGTCGATAATCTTAGCCACATCTATGTGGAATGGAGTATCGGTGTTCTTTATGTCTTTAAATATTGTGACAGTCTGTGTCATTTTTATGTCGTTTTTATGTCGGTTGAAGTCAATGGTTATAGTGGTCTGTCGGAAATGTCGATTATTTCTTTATATATAAGAAAATAAATAATTATAAATAATAAAATATATATAATATAGTAGAATTTTAAAATCAACATAGCATAAAGCCAAAAAAAGGGGAGTAGCTAACTCCCCCAATTAAGGAGTAAAACTAAAATGCTAATTCATCCTCGGAAGGTTGATTAGATTGTTTAGCTTTAGGTTCAAATGTATCTAACTCTGTATAATACTTTCCAGATTTAGCTAACTTGGTCTGGGTGTTTACCCATCCGTTCTTTGCGTTCTTTTTAAGGAATGCAATAAACTCATCTACCTTGTATGATTGGTTTACAATCACAAAGTCAGGAGCGTTCTCATTTCTTTTGCTGATTAATCCATCAGCAAACACTTTTTCTTTTTGGTCTGTCATAATAAAAAATTAAAAATTAAATAGGCGTGTTTATAATATAGTTATCTATATTATCTTGTGAGTCAGGAGCAAACCACTTGTTGTAGGATGCTACTGCTTGTCCGACCTTCTCTTCAGCAAGTCCCATAGAGTTCTCGCTTACAGGAAATATTCCAAGGTCATAGTATCTGTTTCCATTCTTATCATACTTCTTGGTTTTACCTGTGACTAAAAATATTACAGGCTTACCAAAAAGCTTTTGATAAATGTACGCTTGAGTATGATAGAAATAATAGGGAGCATTTCTTACAAACTTAAAAACATCTCCAGACGTTTTTAAATCAATAACATAATCCTTGGTAAGAATGTCAGCCTTACCCTTCCACATTGCTCCCATTATCTCTCCTATTGCAGGTACTTCATACTTTGCACTAGGGTCATTAATCAAATCAAAAAAAGGTAAACTATCTAAGGTGTAGTCCACCATGTCTTTAATACTATTAGCATCTTTAGTGAGCAAGGCATAGTCTAACTTATTGTCAGCAACATAATCCTTATATCCCTTAGTACTTCTTGATGTAGCATCAACGATATGAAAGTCTTTAGCCTTCTCTGGTTCTAATATTAGTTGATGGAAGTATCTACCCTTTACAAAGGGTTCACCATCCTTTTGAGGGGATTGAAATTGCCTAGGCTCAGTTGTTAGTGCTTCGATGTTTGAGTTGGATAGGTAGTTCCTACCTATGCCATTGTAATACTCATTGTCATCCTTTAGCTTTTTCAGAATCTGCTTTTCGTTCATCTTCTAATTGTTTTATGATTGGTTCATACTCTTTAAATCTCTTGACTATCTCTAGTAAACTTATCACGATGTTTCGTGTCTGCCCTAGTTCGTTAATCATCTCCTGCATAACACGAGTCTGAGACTCTATCTTGTTATACATTTCTATTATCTTACTTTCCTTCATAAGCTTTCTTAACGGCAGTCTTATCCTTGGTTCGAAGAGTTCCATACTTTTGGTCTTCGAATGTCTTGATGATTTGCTCCAAGGTCATTGTATCTTTCTTGACTGCAATATACTTGAGTGCTTTCGCCCAATTGTCTGTATCAAGAATATATTCCTTAGTAGGAGTGTTATCCGTCTCTTGGTTCTCGATAGCATTAGCCACCTCTTCATAGGTTGCGATACTACCATCACTACCTATGCCTAATAGTCCTAATGCACGACCTACTGCTGATGTCTCGCAGTTCTCAACATGATTCCGTTGATTAATTCTACTTGCATCTTGCTTTTCAAAAGCGTGACCTACAGAAGCTACTCGCCCATCGGGATATGATATGGTTGCTTTCATTAGCACCCAAGACATATCGTCTGCACATTGAATAATGTTGCAGTCCTCTGACCAATTTTTATACTTCTCTTGTGAACGGAAGTAGTTTACTCTCGTGTGTACCTCAGCGTATTCCTTACCACCTTGTACCTTAATTGTTTTAAGTTGATTTGTCATAATTAAAATATTCTATTTTTTTCTCCTAATCTTCTGTTGTATAATTCCACTATACTTCTTGCAGTATCATCTGAGTTTGGATAAATCATTAGCTTGTACTTTTGTAATTGACTTTTGAATCTTTTGATATCAAAGTTTTCATTACCATTCACTACCTTGCTAAAGGCTCGTGCAAACTTAGTTGTTTGAGAGTACATAGGAATAAATGGCTCTAGTCCTATAATCATTTCTTTTAGCATCGCTCCTTTATCTAAATTGATTTTAAAAATACCTTCTCTTATTCCTTTAGCTGAAGATGTGAATGTGCTATATGAATACAGGTCTAACAAAGTACCTGTAGATAATTTACTGTCATTATTTTGAATAACTTCTCGGATATGTATGTAATCTTGATTCCCTGCTTCAGAATAATGGGTTATGTAATCCATAATAGACCACCCCCTTCTTACAATATTTACAGGTATGATACTATCTGATGATGCACCTATCTTAATTTTAGCAACGATATGTTCGCTCATTCTTTTAAGTGCTTCGAATCTATGCTGACCATCTATAATATAGTAGTCTTCATTAATTGTAATCTCTTCTAACAGTCCTATCTCTGAGATAGATGCTATTAGTTTTCTTACATGAGATTCGACAATGTTTCTGTTGGTGTTAAAGAATCTGAATCTATCATAGTCCAGTGTTCTAATAAATTTAGTTTTCATGTTGATTTAATTTTTGTGTTATTTTATAATATTTAGTTAAAGTATTCTTCCTTGTATCTTTCAAGAAAGAGATATACTTAGAGTTGTTTCTGCCATTGATTTCGTCTTTCATTTTTGTTTCAATAACATCAAGTCTCTCCTTGTATTTTATTAGTGCCATCTTACAGACACCTACTACCCACCCAAATTCGAAGAAGAAATTGTACTCATCTTCTTCTAGCTCTTTGTAGTAGTCTCCACCTCGTGCAGTATTAAATATTTGAATTGATTTGTCTTCGTGGTTTCTTACTATCTTGATTCCATAAGACATCCTCGCATCGTATTCATTACCATTTAGGCTTGTAGTTCCGTGGTCTTCTACTGCTTGGTCAAAAACATCATGAAGTTCACTATACATCAGCAGTAATAGCTTCAAGACGAGGAATAATATTCTTGTAGTCCTCGTTTTGTTCAATTCTATCGTTCATCTTCTGAATACCTCGTAGGATATTAGAGTGATGAATATTGTAATTGTTCTTCTCTAAAAATCTTTGTATAGATGCCACAGGTATTCCCCTCTTGTTGCAAAGGTAAAAGAACAGTTGTCTCTGCTCTAGGCTATCGTAGTCCCTCGCACCAGAAAACAAATCTCTCTGGCTTATTCCGAAGAATTGAGTGATGTTGTCTATGTAAGACTGAAATATTTGTTTCTTGTTCATTTAAAAAAGATTTTAGAAGCAAGGTTTACCATGTCAATTGGCTTGTGTAGTTTTACTACATCCTCTTTCTTCGGGTTACGCTCTCGGTACGGAGTCTTCTGTTGGATTTGAAACTGCTTTGCTTGATAATCGTCATCAATAAAGCGATTGAATAGTTCATCTTGTGTCATAATAATTAGTTTTAATGTTGCTCAAAGATAACACATATTCTACACACCACCAAACTTTTATGCAAAAAAAAAGGGAGACATTTCTGTCTCCCCTTTAACTAACTTCAAACAAGTATTTGAATAACTCTTAGCTAATGTACTTATAATTCTCGAACATTCAAAACTTTTTCTGATAAATCTACAGGCTCTTCAAGGTTTTGATGGTAGTACCACCCACTATCGTATCCTTCATCTAGTCTACTGTAGTTTTCAGCAAGTCTGTACACCTCTGTACCATCCTCTGTCTCTCCATAGTAATCCCAATTAGGAATGTCATACTCATCTTTTTGGAATAGTTCTCCGTTCTTATATATTATCTGACCTCCCCATCCTTGCTCTTCTTCATACTCAAAGATAAAGTTAGGAAAGTGTTTGGCTATTCTATCAAGGAGTTCATCGCTGATTACAGACCAAGCAGTTGTAAAGTGCATCATATCTCCCTCGATATCTTGGTCATAACATCCCCACTTATTCCCCCAATTGTCTATATTCCAATGATACCAATTGTCCTCTTCTTCTTGTGGTCTAGGCATTAGCAACATTGCTAGTCCTCCATTAAGTTCTTTGGAAGCGTTGTGTAGTTTCTCCATTGTAATTGGCTTCCCTGTAATATACAATGTATTGTAAACGTGATTAGGCATTGCTTATTTCTTTTATATGGTTAAATTCTAATATTGCTTTCATCTTTTCCAATAGTAATTACATGATTCATCTTTACCTGGAACTTCTATGAAGTATGGCTGAGCATATTCATTAATTGGAGCTGTAAATCTATAACAACTCTCTTTAGTACTACACCCGTCTCCGGGACACATTGTGATATCTGCCATAATTAAAATTTATTAAAGTGTGTAACATCATTCTCTGTAAACCATCCATCACACCCTGTGCAATGGTAGTTGTTGAATCCATCGTACTCTAAGTCGTGGAAACAATCAATGCATATCGGAGACTCATCCTCCAATGGCACATCATCAAAGCTAAACTGATTGCACGATGGCAATACCTCTTCCTCTCTTTCGAATAAGTACGAGCGTAATGGTGCTTGACTATATGACTCGTGGTATACCTCCCCCTCGCTCGTATGAGTTCGGTTGAAGTATATCCAACAAGTGTATCGCTTACCCTTGGCAAGTATCTCTGTCTGCTTTCGCTCGTAGAAGTTGGGATGCCCCTCAAGGCTATCTAAGTCCCTTAGCGTGTCGTTTGATACACTAAAGATATCTACCTCTACGTTGTACCCTTTGCCCTCTCTCTCGATGAGATATGGAAGTCCCTTGACAACAAGAGGATACTTGTTAGCAGTCACACCACTAGCAATGTGGTTTGAAGTTCTAAGGTAGCGTTGGTAGTTGGAGTACCCTTTCTTTAGAGTTCCGTATACTGCGACAAGATTGTCTTGCAGTACGTTGGTCTTGGAGTACCACACACCATCTCTGTGAGTGTAGAGTTCCTTATTATAAATCTGAAACGAGCGAGTTCTAGTATTGATTGTAACGAATCGACAATCATACTTGGCTAGTGATTTCTTCCAAGTCTGTCTCGGCACAAGTCCTAGCTTGTTGGCTAGTACCTTGCTATCGCACATCTTGTCATTGCCAAGTCCTTTGATAGTTCCGTTCATCATCAGCAGTTCATCAGAGTTGTTGCCACATACAAATGGATGCGTGTTCTCTCTGTTTACTGCACCAACAGTTGCATACCTAAAGTGTGCAATGAATGGTCTGTCTGTGTCTAGGAGTTTGTACTCCTTAGATTTGTGGTACGATACCTTATAAGTATCTAACCAAACAATGCCAAGTCCATGAGGATTAATCCTCGCTGAGTTCTTGAGGATGTCCATTGGAATGGCATTAGTCTTTTGTTTGATAATAATAATACACATAGTTTTATGTTTGTGAGGAGTGCATTGGTCTACACTGACCTCGATTAATAATCACAAAGATAACACATTATTCGCACACTACCAAATTTATTGTATAAAAAAAGAGAGCCATTTCTGACTCTCTCTTGTATGTATGGAGGAATGCCTATCATAAATCAGCATTTCATCTCGAGATTCTATCTCACGTCTGAGTCCTCCATAGATTGTTCTAGTCTATTTACTTGCTTTGCAAGTTTTAAACTTGCCTCAAGTAATTTATACTGTTGTTCCGATTCACATCTGAACAATACGTTCCCCAATACCTCTTGGTTTTCAAAAAGGTATCTGTCAAATACATTTGCATTTCTAAAGTAAAGAGTAGCTAGAGTGTTTACGGGGAGTGAATTTAAAAGTCCTTCCTCATTAATATAAGCAGTCATACCCTCTTCTAAAGATACAAGTTGAATTAACCCTCCTACTGCCTTCTGCTTATTTTTCAAACCTTCAGCATTGTAGCCTGAAACAATTGTCGAATCCGATTTAAGTAAAATATAATAAGTCATAACATATGATGCTCCTAACACCTTGAATTAGTTAAACAAAGCACAAACATAACACATTATTTACAAACTACCAAACATATTGTGTTTTATTTTTAAAGTGTCGTTGCAAAGACACTATTGGGAGTGTCGTTGGCGACACTATTGCATAAAAAAAGGGAGACATCTCTGCCTCCCCTGACTAAAAACAAAAAACAAAACATTAGGATAGTCCTAAAAACTTCGCTACTCCGTACATAGAAAGAATAAGTATCAATTGTACTGCCATCATTATAGCACCCATCTTTAGAATGGTTGCGTCTGATGTTATAGTTTTCTCTTCGTTTATCGCTTGACCCACATTCCAGTATGTTCTACCTTGATAGGTAACTGGTCTTACAGTGGTTTTGCCATTTGCGTTTGTTTTTCTTGATTTGATTAATAAATCTCGGAGTTCTGTGTCCTCAATTTTGTTGGCTAAATAATCAGTTTCAAAATTCATAATATAAGTGTTCGTTAAACGATTTTAATCCTAATCGTTATAAGGAGTTTTAAATCTATATGTCTGATATGTTTCAGTAATAGACTTATTGAAATCTCGCACACGCTCTCTGTATTTTTTATCGGTACAAAATTTCTTCATGGCATGAACGCTAGTCTGTCCATGGTCACTTCCATAAGTTTCTTCGAATTGTGCTATCTGCTTTAGCTTTGCATCTAGCATTTGTTTACTTAGTTTCATAAGTTCTGCAAGTTATATAAATTATTTATTATCCAAGGTATTATCCTTCAAGACTTTAGCTTTTTGCCCTGTCTCAGTTTCTGTCTGTCGAGACAATTTACCCTGCTTTTTTTGCAGGGTCATTGCTCGTTCCCATCTAGTTCTACTGCTCATAGCAATGGGATTAACTGCTCAACATCAGTCAAGTTATAATGCTTAACCTTTACCTTGTTCCATCCGTTGCTAGGAATCGATATGCCATAGTTTTGTCTCACATTAGTAAGTGCTGATTGCATTGCATTGTCGTTGGTATGATACCATCTCACTCTGCCATTGGCAGTAGTTCTAACACCCTTTCGAGTGCGTTTAAGGAATCCTATGCCTAAACTATCAGCAAAGGCTATGAATCCATCGTTGATGTACACATTGGTGTACGCATAGACTGAATACTTCTTTCGTGTCAATCTGTTGGTCAAATCTAGTTGTGTCATAATTTTTAATTTAAGGTTAAATCCATTCTTCAATGAATAAGTTATCGCATTCGCATATAACTACTCTTTGTTTACAGTTTCCTATCACTTGCATTTCCCTTGTCGTATCTTTATACTTAGTGGAATTACAGTTCTTACACGCTTGCTCATAGCATTTAATCGCTCCATTCATTCTATAGGAGACAATGGTTGTTGTGTTTTGATATGCATCATCCCACATTTTTGAATTACTCATAGTATTAATAGTTAAATGATTGATTGTGATAAATTGTGATACTGCCATCGGTTACATCCATAGACATTGACTCACTTATTAGACATCCACAACAGTCGTGTTGATGTCCACAAGAATATCCTTGTCCATAAGGATATCTGTTCTCCTCATTAAACGCATCAATGTAAGATTGAATGCGACCTACTCTCTGAGGAGTAACTCTACCCACTATCGTTCTACTTGTTTGGTAGTGGTCGTAGTCGGATTTTTCAGTTGATTTGAAATTTCTCATATTACTTGTTTTAAGGTTTCTGTTTCGACCTTTTGGTCTCATCAGCATAGGCACACACCTATGGACAGAGGATGGTGTCTTTAACGACACCATCCTTTGCTTGAGTCATCGGATAAACTCCTCGATGCTACTAGATATTGTACCATCCTTGACAAACTTGTGGAAGTCTTTCGCAAGGCTCAGTATCATATCTACTTTGGCAGTATCGCCCTCGTACATGGAAAGGATAGTAGGCTTTACCTTATTAAGTAAAGTATTGAATCTACCATTGGGTTTAGTGATGCTGAAGTCAACAATCTGATATATCAGTTCGTATCTTCTGAACATCTGCTTGTAGCTAGTAATACGAGTAGGCACTCTAAACTCTAGGCAGTTGTTCTTAGCTAATGCTATCTGATACTTTCTATCCCATCCATTGAAATGTGATAGTCTCTCGCCATTGTTATCAGAATAGGATTGCATACGCAGGTTATGTTTCACATACCCATTTTTTAGTCTCTTACGGAATAAGGCTAAGAGGATAGATGCATTGAGTCTTACTTTCTCGTTTAACTCTTGACCACACAAACCATTCACACCAATGGTGATATGACCACCACATCTTAGGTTGCTAGGACTACGCTCATCATCCATAATACCTTTAGCTTTATAAATCATATCGAAGATTTTGTTTCTCCATTGGCTAGGAGGAAGTAAAGGTAGTATGTTAGTCACAGCTTCTACACCACAGCTACCATCCCTTTCGTAGCCTTGGATAAGAGCATACTCTTTACGTTGACCTCGACCAAATTCAGATTTCTCAATCTCGAATCCAATGGTGTAGTTACTGCGATAATTAGCTTGTCGAAATCCTACGTTAGTTACTTTGGATTTGATGTTCTTCACATCAATCTCAGTCGCTCCATAGCTATGGTCGAGTACACTAGGCTTACCATGGTAACGATTCATGCGAGAGCGAGATTGCTCCCCCGTTGTAGTGTATGTTATACCTTTTTTCATAATGTTTGAAGTTATTTTAGGTTATTGTATTTGTTCAGTTAAAAATGCTATTGCATCAAGAATATCATCGTTACTGTTGGTAGTAACTAATCCATCAGAAAGACTGTAACGTACTGCTACGTTTCTATCTTGAAGTTTGAAAGACATAGTGAAAATTGTATCGCTAGTAGACTCTGTAGCATCTTCATCAGTGTCCTCAGCGACACCATCAGCATCAATAGTGTCCTCAGCGACACTATCAGCAGTAGCTTGTAAATCAGCTACGTTTACATATTCATCCTCAGCATATGCTTTGGCAAATTGGTTAAGAGACTCAATTGATATCTTGACCTTTTCTCCAGAATCCTGTAAATGCTTACATTGTCTTTCGAAGTTATCTACCACATCCTCAGCTACGTTACTAGCTTTGATGCATTTGTACATCCAAGATTTTTGGCATTCGAATACTTTATCAGCTAATTCATCAGCAGACCATACGATGCCTTGGTCAGCGAATAGTAGCTGAGTCTCATCCTTATCAAACCATTCTTTAGCTTCTCGCATCACATTGGCTAACTTTAACTGCTTTTGAAATTTAGTTCTATCAGCATTCTTGATGTGTTTCTGTAAGGATTTAACCTTACTCAATTGCAGTCCTTCTTTGACTGCATCCGAGCCTAAAAGCCCTGTCTCAATTTCTAGTAGATTTCTCATTTTAATCTAGTTTTTATGTTTATTGATGCACATCTCTTGTGCATTACTTATGTAAATATAGTGTAAAGTAATGAAACTACCATAGGTTTTTCGTAGGATTTTAATCTTTCGTGTGCAATCTACTGCAATAAGCTATGCATAAAGGGATTAGAATAGTATTGAATACTAAGTTTAGTTTTGGATGTTGCGTTCCTGGAGAGTGGTTAAGAGATGTCTCTTTGTCTGTAAAGCAAACGTGAAACGTAGCGTAGCTAGGGGCTAGGGCTATGGGGATGGGGGGGATGGGATAGTAGCTATGCAAAAAGCCTAAAAAATTAGGGATGTAGCAGTCAAAATCAATGGGGGGAGGAGCAAAAAAAATCGGCTTCGGGTTGGGCCGGTGCGCGCGTATACGGTATAGTAACCCAAACACTCTATATATCTAATATTTTTTATTATCTTTGTATATGGAAATAGAAGTTCACAACAGACTTAAAATAGGATTTGCATTAGGCTGGTCTTATTACCCTAGAGACAGGGAGTTTAATTATTCTGAAGTGACAATCTATTTAGGATTAATAAGTTTTAAAATAATGTACTAATGGAAGGACTAAATATAAAGAACGGCAGACTTGTAAACGAAAGACCTAATGGAATGACAGGTATTCAAGAGGCTGCAAATATGAAAAGAATTATTACAGAGAACCGCAAGATTAAGATGATTGCAGATGGAATCGAAAGAGCGGAATCTATGAAGACATTTAGAGGACTTCTCTAAATATTTAGTTTTATGTTGGTCAATGTTAAGGTAGCTTCGGCTACCTTTTCTATTTCTGGTACTGTAGGGAGTACATTAAGTCTTGCTCCAACAGATGATAATTACATTATACGTGTTGTTTTTGTAGTATTAGTGTCGATAGTGTGTCGATTTTACGACGTTTAGTTTGCTGATTATCAAGGCCATGTCGAAAATGTCGATTTTATCTCTTAATTTTAATAATAATAATAATAATAATAATAGATAATAATATATATATATATAAGGGAAATTTTTTTTCGACATTTTTATATCTAAATAAAATGTTTTAACTTTGAATCAAATTAAATTTAATCATGGAACAGGGAGGATACACACCAAAGGAGCTACACTTTGCTCAAAGCGGACAAGAAAAACTTATTAGTGGTATAACCAAGATGGCAGATGCTGTAAAGAGCACGCTAGGTCCAATGGGTAATACTGTTATTATAGAATCACCAGAACACACTCACGGCATAACTGTAACTAAGGATGGGGTAACAGTAGCTAAGTCTATTAGTCTTATAGACCCGGTAGAGAACTTAGCG
>Ga0222718_10001232_pt1 | contig 25109 bp, 18 predicted proteins | sample C33_27DmetaG_FD_165045 | JGI IMG/M metagenome (GOLD analysis project Ga0222718, IMG submission 165045) | Estuarine water microbial communities from San Francisco Bay, California, United States - C33_27D | ecosystem: Environmental > Aquatic > Marine > Unclassified | place: USA: California...
TCTTCGCTTTATATTCTTAATGATAGCAGAATACTCAGCGGGATTTGCCGTATCTCCTTGAATACCAAGGATTTGCAACTGTGATGTGTGTTCTTTCCAACCACTTGGAATGCCCATTTTACCTTTTTTAGTTATTTATGAGGTAATTTGCATAAGGCAGAGATCTCATTGACTTCAACTCCATAGTATTTACGGGATGAAACTTACCAACAACTTCTCCCCACCCATAATTTCTTGCTGACCCCCAGTGATAATTGATACCACGAAAACCCCAAGCAAATACTTCTGTTACTGCAACTAATGGATACTGGTCATACTGTATATTTGGGGTTGTTGGGTTATAAACAAAAGTATAATAACTACCAACTTCAGGAACTAATTCCTCAGGAAAAGTTTCCATAATCATTTCCATAATATCATCAGGACTTTCATTACCAACTAAGTTTTTCTTAATAGAAAGACCTTTATCTATACCACTACTTTGTTGTCTTTGCTTGAGTGTCTTCCTTGGCATTACTTAATACCTAGTTCGTCTTCTGTTATGATTTTAAATTCAATTCTTCTATCAGCACAAAACTCTTCGGCAGCCTTCCACTTTGCTTGGTTCTTTGCATACTCAGTCGCCTCATAGATATATGATTTTGTTTGTCTCTTTGGCGTTTTTGGTGGTCGTGTCTGCTTCTTTGGTTTAACTTCAATCACATAAGTTTTAATTCTTCCAGAGTTCTCTTTCAACTTAATAATAAAATCTGGAAAATACTTATGAATTCTATTATCTAGTGGAGACACATATGGGATTGAAAACTCTTCACTGCCCCACTGAAGAACATTTTCATTCAGGTCACACCATCTGCAAAACTTGCGTTCCCAACTACTACGGCATATAATATTATTTGGGTTGCCTTTGTATTTGTTTGGGAAGGATGGGTAGTATCTACTTTTATAAGTTTCTCCCATTATCTCTACTACATAATATATAAGGTAAATCTATTTATAGATGGCAGTTAACGCACCCAGACCAAGAAGAAGATCTGTATCTGATATAAAATCTAATTTGTTGCGACCAGCAACAACATCACACTTTGATGTTTTCATTCGAGAACCTACTGGTACTGAAGGATACACTTGGAGCAATTTCAAGAGCGACAATCAACTCTCTGGTTTTGACCAAAACTTTTTGCACTTGTGTTGCTCAGAAACTGTATTGCCAGGATCATCTCTTGCAACAACAGAGATTAATAATGATTTTACTGGTGTAACAGAGAGACACGCATACCGTAGATTGTTTGATGATCGTATTGATCTAACTTTTTATGTTATGCAGGACCAATCAGTACCAACACCCGATAGTATATTGGGAAGAAAGTCTCTGGTTAATCAATTCATTAAACAAAAACCATCTCCAAACTCTTATTTGCCCATTAGATTATTTGAAGGGTGGATAAAATATATTGCGAATGAATCACTAGCAGGGGAAAATAGTATTGAAAATAAAAATTACTCATACAGAATGAGATATCCCGAAGAATATTATGGTGACATAGCAATCACAAAATATGAGAGGGATTATAATCATAATATGTTGAAATATAATTTCGTAGGTGCATATCCAATCTCTGTATCATCAATTCCAGTTTCATATGATGCTTCTGATTTATTAAAGTGTACTGTTTCATTTTCTTATATCAGGTACTTTATTGAACAGGTGTCTGGCAATAAGGATACTCTTGGTCAGAATCCATTTGCAGAGATTACTCCACTCACAGGAGCACAAATAAATCAATCATTTACCAATCCGATTGATTTTGGTCTTGGAAATGATTACTCAAAATTTACGGTGGATAATGGAATCTTTAATCAATCTCTTAATGGGGGCCAAGTTCCATTCATAACAGAAGGATATACTGCACAATTCGTGCCACAAGGATTCCGCAATAAATAATCACACTGAAATAACTTTATAGGACATTATGCCTTTACCAAAGATTTCTACACCAACTTATGAACTTGAGTTGCCTTCAACTGGAAAAACAATTCAATATAGACCTTTCCTTGTAAAAGAAGAGAAAGTTCTTGTGATTGCACTTGAGAGTGAAGATACAAAGCAAATCACAACAGCTATCAAGACAGTCATTAAGAACTGTATTCTAACCAAAGGTATCAAAGTAGAACAACTTCCTACATTTGATATTGAATATCTCTTCTTGAACATTCGTGGTAAGTCTGTTGGAGAAGTTATCGAGGTTAATATTGTTTGTCCTGATGATGAGGAGACTCCAGTAAAAATTGAGATTAACTTGGATGATATTCAAGTTCAAAAGAATGATGAGCACACTAATAAGATTAAACTTGATGATGAGATTATGATGCAGATGAAGTATCCTTCATTGGACGAATTCATCAAAAACAACTTTGACTTGGAAAATGGTAGTGAGATGGATCAATCTTTTGAATTGATTGCTTCTGGTATTGATACCATCTTTACTGTAGATGAAGTATGGGCTGCTTCTGATTGCACCAAAAAAGAAATTCGTGATTTTATTGAATCAATGAATTCATCTCAGTTCAAAGAGATTGAGAAGTTCTATGCGACTATGCCTAAACTTTCGCATGTGGTTAAGGTAGTGAATCCAAAAACCAAAGTTGAAAGTGAGGTTGTTCTTGAGGGTCTGGCAAGTTTTTTCGGGTAGGTCTAAGTCACATGGACTTAGAGTCATACTTTAGATTAAACTTTGCCTTAATGCAGTATCATAAATACTCATTAACAGAGGTAGAAAATATGATGCCTTGGGAGCGTGACATTTATGTTGCGTTACTTCAACAACACCTTGAAGAAGAAAAATTAAAACACCAGCAAGCAAATGGCATCTGATCTTGACGATCTCCTAAAATCTATACGCGACGAGGCAAAAAAAGAGTCTGCTCTCGTCGTGTCTGAAGGAGATGGTGAAGATAAATTAGTTGATGAAGAAGTAGATGAAAGAATTTTAAGACTACTTGGTCTTGATGATGCCATTGGTATTGACTATGCCACATACAAAACTCTTCTGAGGGAGAGGATGGCTGCTGGTAGGATGGCAGATAGTAAGATTCCTACAGAAGAAACAGAAATACTCACAGAAGAATTTAAGAAGGTCAAGAGAAAGACTGGTAGATTCAAAGTAAAGAAGAAAAAAATTAAGGCACAGGATATTCAAACCACCAGTCCTCTGAAGAAACTGGGTGGAGTTACTGCACCAAAACTTTTACCAGCAGCAAAGGAAGCAAAGGAAGAAGAGAAAGATTATATTGGAGATATTATAAAATCTCTTGATAATATTATTGAATTACTAAAGCAACAGAATACTCTAATCAAAGATACTGCGGAAGCACAAAGAAAGAAAGAAGAGAAAGAGAGTAGAGCAAAGTTAGAAGCAAATCTTGAGAAAGGGTTTAAGAAGACTGTAGATGGTGCGATGAAGATAGTCGCTCCAGTAAAAGGTATTCTTCAAAAAATTATTGATTTTATAATGGGAATTATCTTAGGAAAATTCCTAATCAAGTTAATTGACTGGTTCGCTGACAAAGAAAATCAAGACAAACTAAAAGCAATTGGCCAGTTTTTAAGTGACCATTGGCCTAAATTTGCTGCAGCGTTTTTATTATTTGGAACAGGTCTTGGCGGATTAGTTCGTGGTTTTATAGGTCTTCTTGTTAAGGGTGCATTTGGATTAGCAAGAGCAGCAGCAGGTTTAGCGGCTAGAGCAGGAATTGGTAAAGCAGGTGGTGTAGCAAGATTCCTTGGTGGAAGAAAAGGAAAACTTTTAACTGGTCTTATCACAACTGGAGCAGTTGCTGCTGGTGGCATGATGCTCTCAAATAAAATTGAGGACACATTTAAACCAGAACCAATGCCAAAAATTGAGACACCAACTGTTAAATTCAGTGGTGGTGGTGAAGTATTCAGTAAGATGATGGGTGGTATGATGGGGATGGTTGGCAAATTTGGCAAGTCTTTGGTTGGAAAGTTAGGAACTTTTGGTGGATTTGTGAGTGGTGAGAAGGGTGTTGATAAAGTTCCTGCTATGTTATCTGACGGTGAGTTTGTTATGTCTCGCGGTGCCGTTGAAAAATACGGTGTTGCAAACCTGGAGAGAATGAATGCTGCTGGTGGTGGTAATAACAGACCTCAGGTTGTTCAGAATGTTATCAAAGCTCATGGTGGTGGACTGATTCGTAGTAACATGAGGAAATTGCCAGGAGATGGTGAAAAAACTCAAGTAAAAGGACAACCAGAGACTTCATCAACATCTGTTAATATGAATATGGGTGGAGGTTCTTCTGGTGGTTCTAACACAACAAACTTAAAGATTGGAGGCGGTTCTCTAAAAAGAAACTATGTTTCCACCAATCCAACATTCAGCCCAAAAATGAATTTTGGTGGCAACAAAAGCACCTTTGCATCATTTGGTGGCAATTCTCTTAATATTTTCTCACCAACCATTAACAGTTCTATGTTTGGTGGATTTGGTGGTGGTAATATGATTATGGGTGTTAATAATGTCCTACCAATGATGATGATGGTTGCGACTAATATGCAAAGGAACAGCGTTGGAGCTGGAACTCAAGGAACTATGAAAGCAGTTCCTCAATTGAGACCAAACAAGGCAAAGGTAAGTATTCCAGGAGCACCATCTAGAACTCCTGTTGCACTTCAGGCACCAGTTATGACTACTACTTCTGGTGGTAATTCTGGGTCAGATGAATATCAAGAGTTATCCCAATTGCCTTCTTTCAATGCGTCCTTTAGTTCTAAAGACAAATCAAGAAACTCCAAGATTCTGGGTATTTTCTAAGACATGAAACTACTACCATCAGCACCGTCAATCAAGACGCAAACTAAAAAAATATCTTCCAAGTCAGTTAGTAGTGGTGGAGAAAGTGGTGGCCACAAAGGATTGGTATCAGTTAAGTCTAGAGTAGTAAAGATTGAAAAACTACTTGGTAGTCAAAACAAACTTTATGCTAAACAAAAAAAAAAGGCAAAGAAGGAAGAAGAAAAAAAGACTAGAAAAAAACAAGAATCTAAATTAGAAAAACCAAAAAAGGGTGAAGAGGGTAAAGAAAAAAAGAAACTTTTGAAGGGACCAAAACTTGGTTTTCTTGATAGAATAAAATCTTTTATTGGAAAAGTTTTATTAGGATTCATTGCCTTCAAGATGATTGATTATCTTCCTCAGATGATCGCATTCATACCAAAGATTGATGCAGCTGCTACTTGGATTGCTGATTTTGGCATTGGTGTTGTTGATGGGTTTGCTAGTTTTGTTAAAGGTGCATATGATTTAAGAGATAAGACGATTGGATTTATTGATGAACTTGGTGGTCAGGATTTAGTTAATAATTTTAAAAAGTTTGAAGGTGCTGTAGATACTGCTATTACTACTATCATTTTTGCTGCCGCTGCTGGTGGTAAAGGTGGAATATTTGATGCTGTAGGAGATGTTCTTGGTGACAGATTAATGCAGCAAGGAGCACAACGCGGTGTTCAAGCAGCAGCAACTCAAGCAGGTGGTACGGCAGGTGGTACGGCAGCTCAAGGAGCTGGTATTGGTGCTGGTACTGCAGCAGCAATAGTTGGTGGTGCTGGTCTTCTTGCTTCTGCTTTGGGCGAAGGATCCTTTCAGTTAAAGAAATTTGGAAAGGGAATAGAAAGTGGTGCAAAAAAGAGGTGGGAAGAAAAACATGCATGGGATCCAAGAAAAGCTCTTGACTGGGCAATATGGCAGGGATCTAGATATTTAAATTTTCAACTTGGAGTTCTTGGTGGTTTACTTGATATTGTTGGAGCACCATTTAGATATGCTATTGAGTTAATTAGATATCCATTTCTTAATGCAGAAGATAAAAAGAAACAAGCAACGAACCTAGCAAAGTTTGACTCTAGAATTAGAGAGAATTTGCGAGAAGGTTTAAATATGTTGACTGGTGGATTGGCCTTTAAAGAAAAAGGATCCTTCGGAAACATCTATGGTAATGACAAAGCACAAAAAGAGATGATGAGCAAATACTCTAGTGGTGGTATCACTAGAGGTGGGCAAGAGTTAGGTGCGATTAGTAGGTCTCTGAAGGCAGAAACTAAAACCCCTCGTAGAGTATTTTTAGAAAAATCTAAAGAAACTAAAATTAAAGGAGGGTCGCAAGTTGGTGGTGAAGAAAAAATTAAAAAAATATTTCCAGAATCTAAAGAAAAGGATACTGTTAGTCCTCTGACTTATATTCAAGATGTAAACAAGAAGGTATCAACAATGCCTTTTCTTGGACCAATCTTTGGTATTGCATATAAAACAATACTTGGTGACAAGGCTGACGATAATGATTATACAAATATTGCTAGTGGTCTTGATAGATGGACTAGATATACTTTTGATATTAAGAGTGGAAAAATGAGAATGGCTGGTGGTGGGGAAGTTGATGTTGATATGTTAATGAAGGGTCAGAATATGACTCAAGCACTTAAGAAAAATGTAAAGGGTATTGTCTCTCAGAAAGTTACAGATGCTCTTATTGACTTGAGAAAACAACTTGGACTAAGGAGTAATACAACACAAACTGGCGGTGGACTTGGACCTGGTAATGAAAATGCACCAAGTGGTTTTACAGGGACTGTTAATGTTACTGGTGGAGGAGCTGCAGATTTTTGGACTTTGGTTGCTGTTGCTTCTAGAGAGGATGGTGATCCTCAAGGATGGGCCGATGTTGCTCAATCAATTTATAATAGACTTGCTTCAGGTAAATATGGTGGAAAAACAATTAAAGATTTAATTGTTTCTCAGATGCAGTATGAACCAACTTGGTTGTATCCAAACGGAACAAAAGTTAGTAGAGGAAAACCAAATCCCGAATGGTATTCTATTAAAGATGCTGCTAGTGCATCAGCGGCTACTGGAATGTCTGTTTCTGCAATGCAATCTGTTGCTAATGTACTTTTGAATGCTCAATATCAAGATAAGGCGAGATCATTTATTGGTGGTAGAACTGATTTTATGGGTGGCAGTAATCAACCAGGGCCTGGGGATATAAGAAGAACATCTAACTCGCCCAATAACTTCTTCGGTTGGTTTGTTGGTCCAGGTTCAAGAGCATATGGAGCAACTAATCCTAAACCAGCAGCAGTTCCTTCTTTCAATACCACTGAATCAACAATCACTGGCACTCGTAGTTTTGGTGGTGGTGGGCCTGGTAGTCAATATACTGGTGGGTTAGCAGATATGTCTGGAAAGAAGAAGAATATCTATCTCCACTGGAGTGCTGGTAATAATATGACTGGTCATCCAGATAGATATCATTCAACTTTCCTTGCTGATGGTAGTAAAGTTCAGAAGTATTCATACTCTCAAAGAACTCCTGAGGGTCATACTTCAGATAGAAATCAAGGTATCGGATTGGCAGTTGCTGGCATGGGACATGAGGGATGGGGAACGATGAAAAAGGCTGCCATGAATGCTATGGTTGGAGAAGCAGCTAAACTCGCTAAGTCAATGGGATTCTCAAAGAGTGAAGTTGATAAGCGCATATGGACACATGCAGAGGCAGGTGCAATGCGTGATGGTGGTCGCAACAGATCAGATTATAGGAATAAAAGAACACCGCCGCCACAAGCAGATAACTATGGACCTTGGATATGGGGTGGTGATTCTGCTAGAGTTGATTGGTTTGATGTTGATAGAAATTCTTGGGGGCAGGGAAAAGGTGGTCATGTTCTCCGTAACATGATTAAGAATAGGATGTATTATGGTGGTAAAGTGTCTGGTAAGAGAGGGCAAGATATGATTCCCGTGATGCTTACTCATGGTGAATTCATTCTAGATGTAGATTCAACTAAGGCACTTGAGGATAACTTTCCAGGTTTCTTGGATGCTTTGAATCATGCAAAGTATGACCAAGCAATTGGTGTGCTTAGAGCTTATGCATCATATGAATCGGGTGCTCAACAAACTGCACAGATACCAATGACCATCATCAATAATATCGTTCAGTCACAAAAACAGAATTCTGGTGGTGTTGTGGTGATGTCTTCTGGTGGTTCGGTTGATGATTATGGGGAAGCATTGGCAGCAGGACAATAAATACTGTATAACCAAAAAGTATTATGGCAGAGAATTTAAGTTCAGATAAAGCAAGAGCCAGTAGTATTGATAAGTTCTTACTCATCTCTAATAAAGATGGTGATATTAACCTCAATACGGCTATTTCTGAATTAAAATACTTTGAAAGTATTATGGAAGCAACTGTCAGAATGTCTATTCTTTATAATGATAGTGGTGGTTCAGTAAAAGGTAAATCAGTTCTTGAGGGTCTTCCTTTAGTTGGGACAGAGAAAGCACAAATCAAACTAAAAGACCTCAATGATAATAAACTTAATCTTAATTTGTATGTGACTAGTGTTGACCCAATTCTTGAAGACGCAAAGAAGACTGTGGTTTCTCTACAGTTATCATCAAAAGAGCACATTCGTAATCAATTAGTAAGAGTGAATAAAAGATTTGATGGCAAATTATCAGACCACATAACTGAAATTCTTACTAACCAATCTTTTATTGGTACAGATAAAACTCTTGATATTGAAGAAACGCAAAACAATTATAACTTTTTTGGCAATAACAAAAAAGCATTCTATACATGTACTTGGTTAGCTAAGAAGGGAGTTCCTAACACAACATCTCCAGGAAAGACAGCTGGTTATTTCTTTTATGAAACTAGCAAGGGTTTTAATTTCAAATCTATTGATAAACTTATCGAACAAAAAGCAAAGAAGAAACTTATTTACAATGAGACACCAGACACCAAAGGTGATAATATTCCGCAAGGATATGATGGAAAGATTTTAGAATTGCAAAGCGATAATACTATTAATGTTCAGAGTAAACTTGAAAGTGGAACTTATTCGACAAGAGTAGTTTTATTTGACCCATTTAATTGTCAATATCAAGTGATTGAAAAAAATGTAAACCAAACTGAGTCTGACTTAAAGTTAGCAGGAAAAGAATTACCAAAACTTAATGAAGAGTATAATGAAGCAGTCGGTAGGTTTACAAGAACAACATATATGTTGAAAGATAAAGGTTCTCTTCCATCTGGATCGACTGAAAATCAAATTAACAAATCTAAAGAACCAAATTTTGATCCAGAAAATATTTTGAATCAATCAATAATGAGATACAATCAGTTGTTCACTATCAAAAAAACTGTTACAATACCTGGAGACTTCAGTCTTAATGCAGGAGACACGATTTTTATAGACATACCAGAAGCAGGTAGGGATAAAAAGAATCAAAAACCTAACCACGAAACTGGTGGTCTATATATTATATCGGATTTATGTCACTACATTACACCTGATCGTTGTCTTACTAAACTAAATCTCATCAGAGATTCTTACGGAAGGAAGGTAAACTAAAATGTCAGATAGAAGTATTCAACAACATATTAATGACGACAAAGATATTCTGGAGAACGGAACATTATCTCCACAGATGCGTCGTCATGTATCGGATGAACTCGATCACTTAGAACAGTATCAAGCAAATCATCCAGATGAAGATCATGACCCAACACCACTTGAAATGTACTGCGATGAAAATCCAGATGCAGACGAGTGTAGAATTTACGAAGACTGATAACTAATGGAAGGAGGATCGCTTTTCACATCAGGGTTTGCTGGAGCCCATTTTAACTGGTGGGTCGGTCAGATTGCTGACGACTCCACCTGGAGAGATAACAGTGCAAGTGGAAAGCATGAATCTGCAAGCCAAATACCAGGTCAGTCAAGAAGATATAAAGTCAGAATTATAGGATATCATGATCAGCAAGAGGAAACTATTCCTTCTGATCAACTTCCTTGGGCGCAGGTCATGTATCCTGTCACGGCAGGTGGTGGTCAGCAGGCTTCATACCAAACTCCAAACCTAAGACAAGGTAACTTTGTATTTGGTTTCTTTCTTGATGGAGTTGATCAACAAGTCCCTATCATTATGGGAGTCTTGGGCAATAACGCCCAAACTAAACTAAAGACTACCATTGGAACAACTGATTCCAACTTTGGCCCTACTAGTGGAAATGCAGAGTCATCTCAAGGAGAAACTGATTCCAATAAAACAGTTCCCGATTCTGATCTGGTAATCACCAAACCAAAAACTCAGGAACAACAAGAGGATACTGATTCACCTCCACCAGGAGTTAAACTTAATAAGTATGGACTGAGACCTGATAAACCACTCACTAGCCAACAACTGAAGGATGCTCAAGCAGCAAGAGCAGAAGCAGACTCAAGAGGCTTGACTGGTCAAGAAAGAGAAGACTTCGTAATGAAGGCAGTTGCTGATGGCATTGCCGCAAGAAAAGAAGCAGCAGAAAGTCCTACTTCACCATCACAACCAGGAGCAACAAAAGAGAATGCTGATGCTGTTCATCAGCAATCAGTTGCTGATGTTAAAAAGAATGAAAGACAAACTAGAAAGATTCCTCTTGCCGATCCATATAATAGTGTTACATCATCGATGAAAAACATCCAGATTATTCTGGACAATCTTACTAAAGATATTAATAAAGTTTTAGAGACTGCTAGAACATATGTCGATGCTGCAACGAATGTATTGAATGATATTGATCAGTTGATTAGCGGTGCTGCATGTATTATTACAAAATACATGAAACCAATATTAGATCAAGTATTGCAGTTTATTCTGAAAGAAGTTCACAAGGCAATTGCTCCTACTGTAAATATAATGTTCCCAAATATGAGACACATGGTGTCAGATCTTAAGGAGCAAATTACTAAACTGTTAGTTTGTTTGTGGGAAAAAATTATTGCTAAACTGTGCGATCTTTTAAATGGACTCTTGAGAAACGGCCTTAAAGGGTTGTTAGATGCTCTTGATAGCAGCACAGTAACACCGAATGATCAAGTTCCCAAAGTTCCACAGTGCTATGTTGAGTCATTAACTGGAGATGTTCTTGCAGCAAACAGAGATGAGATTACCGATACTGTTGATAATATTATCGACAAAGTAGGAGCATTCTTGGAAGAAATTAGCAAGACAATTGATCTTGTTCAGAGTGGTCTTTCTGGTGCATCGGGAGCAATTCCCTCCATTGATGGTATCAGTGGAAACATAGCATCAGCACTTTCATTCAGCAATTTGAAATTCAGTATCTTTGGTTGTGATGTTTCTCCAAAAATTCCAATCAGTGATTTTTATACATTCGCTACTGGGTCTAACTCTCAGGAAGAATCTCAAACACCAAATGTCAATGCGACTTCTGATAAAGCAGCGAGTGATAATGTAGCACCTCAGGAAGTTCAACCCAAACCATTTGCAACTCCACCTAGAGATACTCCACCAGTGGATCTTAAGGCAGACGCATCTACGATTGAACAAATTCAAAATAGAACATCTGGTATAGCATAATAAATACAGATACGCAGATATAAAAAATGGGTAGTCAGTTATTCGGTCCTTTAGATAAAGACTCAGACATTAGAGTTGGATATATTGATGGCGACAATGGATTCGTCGAGGGACTTTCTGTATGTGAAGCAAATGAGATTGCCCGAAAAGATCCAGGAACAGTTTTTATATTTAAGTCTGGTGATAAAGTCTTACAGTATTTAAATATCAATGGTGTAAATGCCCTGACAACAGATGATGTAAAGGGCTCCGATAACTGTGTTGGTATTAATCAAAAAGTCAAATGTGGTCCTCCTAAGATTCAGATTACTGGAGGTGGTGGAATTGGTGCAGTAGGAAATCCCATCGTTGGAGTAGATGGTTCTTTACTTGCAGTTGATATTGTAAGAACAGGCCATGGATATGCATTTCCGCCACAGGTAACTGCAAATGATGACTGTCAGTATGGGGCAGGTAGTGTTCTGACAGCAGTTCTGGGTGAACTTGTAATTGAGGGAGAGGAACTTGTTATTCGATCTCCAGGATCAGTTAGTTACGGATTGAACTTTAGAAGAACAGGTTCTATTCGTGGATATCGTGGTGGAAGTGAAACATATCTGTATCAATACTATGATCGCCCAGAAGACTATGAAGAATATTTTCTCTGCGATCAAGAGTTTATTTCTTATGGAAATCTTTGGGGACCTAATGGCGAAGACTTAGGTGAATGGAAACCAACTCTTTACATTGGCGGTAGAGACCCTATTGCTAGAGAAGTTCAAGAATTTCAAGATGATGTTAGAGCACTAGAGGGTGGGTTTTTTAATACTAGAAAGACAAAACCATCAGCAATCTACAGTAATGACCCAACAACAACTGGCGGTTGGCATCATGTAGACTTCGGTGATGCTTGGGGAGATTTTCAGAATAAGTATGCTATCTCACCAAAACCACCCTCAAATGTAAGGGGTAGTGATTTTGCTGGAATTCTCTTTACTTATGAATGGAACTTAGACTTTCCAACAACAGGTGACTATACAATCAGAGGAACAAGAGATAACAAAGCAAAATTATATATTGATAACCAATTTATTTCTGACCTTGATGGATTTAGAGGTGCAGGAACTGAAATCAAAAAGTATTATAAGGAAGGTGCCCATCAAGTAAGACTTGAGCTTCTCAATCTTCCAATCTATGAAAAGATAAAAGTTGATGCCAAGAATAATCAACAAAATGCTAATGCAAAATTTGTTCAAAAGTCTGGTGGAATATATCTTGTCGTAGATGGTGGAAGTGATGTTGAAGTTGCTATTAAGTTTGGGTATAATGATGACCCAGGAACTGCTGGAACTGCTTTAACCAGAGCTCAGATTGATAATAAAGGGTCAAGACCAAGCCTTTTGTTGAGTAGAAAGAAGTCTGGTGGCACTTTCCAGAAAAAAGGAAATGTTTCTGGCAAAGCAACTTTTTCACCAGGCGAATACGGGCCCATCAAACTTTCAGGGACATCTAAGAGCCCTCAGTTAGCAGGTGATAAGAAGATTAATTTCTTTGATAGACATGGTAGAGATGTAAATGCAGACCTAACAATTATCTCAACTAAAGGAGACCCAAAACCTAAGAAAATTCAACCTGCTGGCGAGTCCACTATTGAAAATATAGAAGTCTTTAATACGATTGATTGGATCGGTAGAGCAAATAGGAGACTTTGGAGAACTAATCCTGCTGGAGGTTCATTCTTCTCTCAGTATGGAATCTGTCCTTTTGATACAACACAACCAGATAGGGAAGATAATCCATACGCAGGAACTCACAGAATTGTATGGTCAAACTTAAAGTTCCCAGCAGATGCGAACTATCAGATTGAAGTAGAAGTTGATGATAATGTAACACTTACATTTGAAAAATCAACAGGAGAAAAAATTTCTTTCAAGAGAAATGGATTTAAACCTGGAACTGATATAGGTGTCGGAAAACTTAGTAGAACAGAATTTTTTACAAAAGGAAACTACACTCTTATTGCCGATTTGGAACAAATTCCAGGAGGAAGATTTGGTTTTTCTGGAATTAAAGGAACCAATCCAATGTCTCTTGCCGTAAGAGTTTCTTCTAGCATCGCGGAGGTTACTGTTTTATCTCCAAAGTCTTGGAATGAAAATCCAATGGGTGTAGCACTCACAATTGACGCACCAGAGCCCATTGTTCCACAAGAACCAGCACCAATTCAAGATGGCAGATGTCCACCTAACCCAATTTGGTCTACTAGGTCTTCTGGTGCTAAAGAGCAATGGTTCCCTGTATCACACTCCTTCCCAGGAAATATTAGGTCATGGTCTTTATTTACAAATAGATATGCCATCTCTCCGGTTAAACCATTAGCACAAAAAGGTACAGATTCTGGTGGAGTTGTATTTTCAAACTCTTGGACGGTTGAGATTCCATTCGATGGTTACTATGGACTCAAAGCAACAGCAGATAATGGTGGTAGAATACTTATTGATGGTGTAGAACAACTTGCTGGTGGTCTTGGTTTTACTAACACTAATCCAAAACTTGGTGGATTCGCAATTAATAATCCAGAAACTAAAAAGATTTTCCTATCTGAAGGAACTCATACAGTTGATGTTGAGGTTCTCAATGAATCAACTCTAACTTATGATACGATTGAAAAGCAAATCTTTAACACTCAAAACTGGGCGTCTCCAAGAGCACAATCCCAATTTGTTGATGTTCAGTTCAGAGTTACTTCTGCTGCAGATTTTGCTAATGGTGCAGAGATCGTTGGTATTTTTTCGTATGACAAGACCTACAAGGGTTCTCAAATCAATGAGACAACGACTAAGCAAATTGAAGTTGGTAGAGTATATGATGTTATCTTTAGAAGTAATGACAGACGCTCAAGTATTAAATTGAGAACCAAGGGCAATCAAATCATTGAGATGGAAGACTACAAAGATAATGATTTCACAGATATTATTATTGCTTCTAATCAGGGAAGATTCTTTGATATTAATGGAAATAGAGCAAAGTTCATCGTTGGAACTAATTCAAATGCAGGGACGGTCAAGAAGATTGGTGATGTAACTTACAGTGGCCCAGAGATATTCAGATATAATCATCCCGATTGGGGAACCTTTATGAATAAAAATAATATCTCCCCGTATCTTCCTCCACTTGACCAAGAGAATCAAGGTATTCTTGGTGTTAAATCTTATGTCTGGTCCAATGTAGACTTCCCGGAAGATGGGCAATATATCATCAAGTTTGTTGGCGATAATACTGGAAGTTTGTTTATCAATGACCAGAAAGTAGCATCCTCTGGTAGTTTCAGAGGACAACCTGTCTCTACTTATGTAAATCTATCTAAGGGTAGATATACTGTTAAAGTTGATATGGAAAATGTTCCTAATGATAGAGATGTTTTCCTCTCAAATCCAACGGGTGTTGCTCTCAAGATTACCAAGATGTTTAAGGTTCCTAATAATACTAAACCTTGGGCAGAAAATCCAATTGGAATCTCTGCAATTCTTATTGCCCCACCTTGCCCCAGAAGGATTGATGGAAGAGGTCTTGTAACTGATATCCTTGTTGAGGATCCAGGTAATGGATATACTGGCCCAGATGAAGGCAATGAAGGTTATCCTGCACTTATTAAACTCAAGGAAGTTCTTGTAAAAGACCCTGGTATCAATTATAATTGTGGCGTAGATGAACTTGTAATTGAACCATCAAATGGTGCTGAACTTGATTATGAGTGTGATACTTTTGGTAGGATTGTAAGTGTAAAAGTTCTTAATCCTGGTATAGGATTCACTGAGTATCCAACAATTCGTATGCCATCTAACACTGGAGTTAATTTCAAGGCAGTTCCATTGTTTGATGTTGAAAGGGACCCTGTAGCAGCACTGACTGGTGAAGTTCCACTTGATAAACTGGTTCAGGTCACTGACTTGGTTGGTCTCAAGCAGACTGGATATGTTGATGGTCGTGCATATTATGGGGCAGTCTTCTATAAGGAAGGTGTTCGTTATGCTGGATACTTTGAGACTGCAGGCCAACTTATTCAGGTCTATGATACCTTACAGGAGAGCATTGATGCTGAAGTCACCACTGCACCTTCCGCAATCCAGAGACAAGGTACTGATACTAATAGTAATAACCCACGCCTAGATATTCCTGGCACCCCTGACGAACTTATCTAAGATTAAAAATGGCAACTCCACAGAACAGGCAAAATACAAGAGCAGGGTCGAGTAATAGTACCGCCAAACAGAATCATTCTGCCATCCGTTATGGTAATAATGATGGAGAACTCCGTTTTGGTCAAATTGATAAGCAAGGTGCCGTAACTGCTGGTGTTCAAGCGAATGCCAGGGAAGGAACTCATACCTTTAGTTTGGATAATGATGGGCCAAGAGAGGGATGGACTACTAGTATTAGTCCTCGCAACTTTCAGGTAGATTGTGGTAGGGATAATAAAAAAGAGCAGGACTCTATGATGTTCTGGTGTGAGAATGGAAATATCGTTATCAATGCAGGTAATGGTAATATTAGATTCATTGCAAATAATGTAGAGTTCACTGTAAAGGGTGATGATGGTACAGAAGGTAACTTCACAGTAAATGCCTCAGAGAGTATTATTCTTGATTCTAAAAAAATTCAAGCAACTGCAAAGAGCTTTCTAAAATTAGCAACTCCTGCTAAAATGGAGATATGTGCTAACGAAAATCTAAAGTTATATGGGGGACTTATTCGTGGAGTCAGCGATGCCGTCTCAGGAAAGGATAGTAAACTTGGTGGCAAAACTTTCTGGACAGAACAACAAAAATAGGAGAGTATAAATGTCTTTTTTGTTTGACGATATGGCATCAGGAGGTCAACTTTGTGTTGGGGTAGGTATGCCCATTGCACTTGGTCTTGGTGATGCAAAAATTAGAGGTTCTTCTTATATTGAAGGTCCACAGTTGATTGGAGAAGCAACTCTTTTTCCATCACCATATGCAACTTTAATGGTTGGACCACTAAAGAATAGTGATGCTCCATCACCGATTGTTCCTGGAGCACTTTGTTTTGGAGTGAACAACCCATATTCTTTATCAGTATCAGGTCCATCAGCAATGATGGGTAATGTTGATGTTCAGGGAAATGTTACTGCTGCCATTAATCTTCAAGCTCAAGGAGATGTGTTTGGAAATTGTGGAAGACATGTTCTTTCAAATAAGAAAGACCTTCCATTTGATATGCCACACCCAAATAAAGCGGGGTGGAGACTTCGCCATGTTTGTATTGAAGGTCCGGAGATCGCAGTCTATTGTCGTGGAAAGGTTCCTGAGAATGGTGTGATTGAACTTCCCACATTCTGGGATGGTCTTGTAAACCCAGAGGATATGTCTATCAGTCTGACTCCGATTGGTAGTTGGCAAGAACTATTCGTCAAAGAAATTAGATGGGGTAAGCAAGTTATTGTAAGAAATAATGCGGGTGGTCCAATCAATGCAGATTATTATATTGTAGCCCGTAGACTTGATGATGATTTAGTTGTAGAATATGAAGGTGAGTCGCATGAAGATTATCCAAATGGTAATGAAGGGTATTCATTCAACTTTGAGCACGATTATGTTGAGGGATTGATACGAGATATGGTCAATCAAAAAGTAGAAAAAATTGAGGAGGAGAAAAACTAATGGCAGGACAATTTGAACCAGGGTCACGCCCAGACGGACCAGATTGTGAAGATAGAGCCGCCTGGGGTGCAGCATCTAATCTTGACCAATATATTCAGAAGATGCACATCTTATCTGAAGATGATTATCCTGATGATGCCTGCGACCCATACTATTATTCATCCGCAAAGATTGATAATTGGGAAGTAACCAATGCGATGACCGGTGCTGGTGATATTAATATCACAGGAGATATCACAACATCTGGAAATGTTGTCGCGTCTGAAGTATCTGCTGGCGGTGTAACTCTTACCTCAAGAAAATCATTTGATATTCCACACCCAACAAAAGAAGGGTATCGACTTCGCCACATTTGCCTGGAAGGTCCAGAGTCTGGTGTCTATTTCCGTGGAAGAGTAAAGGGAAAGGAGATTAATCTCCCAAACTATTGGAAGGGTCTTGTTCATACCGATTCAATCACAGTAAGCCTTACTCCCGTTGGAGCTCATCAGGATGTAATCGTTAAGAGATTTGATGATGAGAAAATTTATCTCCAAGCAAAAGGTGGTATGCCAATCGATTGCTTCTATCATGTGTATGGTGAGCGTAAAGATGGTGAGAAACTCATCGTGGAGTATCAAGGCAAGGACATTGAGGACTATCCAGGCGATAACACCCAGTACACCTGCAACAAATAGGTTGACACGGGCGTCTGGATGCCCTATAATAAGCAGGTAAACAAACGAACCCCATGACTGACGAGTTCCTGACCCGCTGCGTTGTTGACCCTTCAAAGCGTAAATTTTATTTGTATTCTAATCAGGGTGATGAAAAGACCGTAGATTGTGAGAACATGGAAGAGTTTATGAATGTGCTTGAACTTGTTCGTTGTATTACGCCCGAAGATGTATTGGCATATGCTAACCCCCTCTGACCAAAATTAGTTTTAGCTTCCATTTTTGGTCGCAAAAAAATCCGGCAAAAATTTGACCCTATTAGGTTTTTTATGAATCATTATTGGTGGTCTTACAATCCAAATTTCTACAAAGAAATACTAGAGTGTTATGAGTATGAGACCAGAAACAAGACAATCTATGGAAATGTTATTCGCGGCGAAATGGAATTTACCAAAAGCAGCGAAAAATTGCAATCTAACCGAAAAAGAGATGAAAATCACCTTCAATGAGTATTGCCGTTTAAACCCAGCAATCTATAATGAAACAGGTGAGTTGATCGCCTAATTTTTTTGGGAGTGTGGCGGAATCGGTAGACGCACCGGACTTAAAATCCGTTGATTGAATAAATCGTGGGGGTTCAAGTCCCCCCACTCCTACCTAAATATTCAAAAAGGTATCACATGAAATACCGTATCGACACAAAGTATTGTTGGTATAACAATAAGTCAATTATTGTGTTAATGTATTTCATTCAAGGGACACCATTCACTTTTGATGACTTACCTCATCAATCTCTACATTTGACAGAAATTGTAGAAGCAGCCGATCAAGAAAGGTCTTGGGAACCAGACGAAATCTTTAAAGCTTCTTCATATTTAATAGAAGAGGGTTGCCATCCTTTGATGTTTGATGTAGAATTAGAGAATCCAGAGCTCTTACCTGTTGATTCTGAATAATGCCTCTGTAGCACAGTGGTAGTGCAGTGCTTTTGTAAAGCAAAGGTCATCGGTTCAAATCCGTTCGGAGGCTTAAATGAAAATAAATCTTTGGTATAGTAAGTCTATGGGTCAGTGGCGTTGGACTCTTCACGAAGAGTGGAGTAATGGAGTTGCTCATATAGAGCAGCATTCGGGACAACAACCAATGTTAAGAGATGCCATGAATGATGTGGCTAATACTGTAGAGTATATTTTAGAAGAAAAGTGTGAAGACTGACTTTTATATTGATAGAGTAGATAAAGAGAGTTGTAAAAACTTACTATATAACTACCACTACCTAAAAGACGAATCAAAGGACTTTAAGTCGGGATATAATTATGGACTTTTTAGACACACCGACTGGGACTGCCCTCTTAATATTGGTGGGTGTCTTGCCGTTTGTATTTTTACTGGGCTCCCTGTTCCAGAAATTGCCAAAGGAGCATTCGGATTAGAAAGGGACGAACAAGAAGGATTATTTGAATTGTCTAGATTATGTGTTGACCCAGAACTTCAAAAAGAAGAGTATAATATTACTTCTTGGTTTGTAAGTCGTTGTATCAAGAGATTTCGTAAAGATGCAAATGTTCGTGCTATTCTCAGTTATGCTGACTCTGCTCATCATAACGGAGTCATTTACCGTGCGTGCAATTTTAAATACTATGGACTAACTGACTCAAAGAAAGACTTCTATTATAGTGATGGAACCAAACATTCCAGAGGAAGTGTAAAGGGTATGGATGGTGAGTGGAGAGACAGAACTAAAAAACATAGATATTTGATGGTATTTGACAAGTCTCTCAAGCTCTTGTGGAGGGAACAAAAATATGGTAGTATATAAGAGGCGATACAAAACCAAACCCCTTCCGTGTGACTTCTAAAACCTCCTTCGGGGGGTTTTGTTGTATGATAAATAAATCATAATAGAACTCACAGCGCGAAGAAGATGCCACTCAGTCGCTTAGATAATTTCCTGAAGAATGTTCGCGGTAATATTCTCTATGTTAATCCCAACGATTTAGACGCAACGGATAGCATTGAGAACCAAGGTAATTCTTTAGCAAGACCTTTCAAAACTATTCAGAGAGCCTTAATTGAGGCAGCAAGATTTTCATATCAGGCTGGTCTGAATAACGATAGATTCGGACAAACAACAATCCTGTTATATCCTGGTGAGCACACTGTAGATAATAGACCAGGATGGATTCCTGATGGCACAAATAATTTCAGACTGAGAAATGGCAGCACTTCAGATAATCTCCCCCCATTTGATCTGACCACTAATTTTGATCTAACTACGGCATCTAATGAGCTCTACAAACTTAATAGTATTCATGGTGGTGTAATCATTCCCCGTGGAACTTCTATTGTTGGTCTCGATCTTCGTAAGACAAAGGTTCGCCCCAGATATGTTCCAGACCCAACGAATGACAATATTGAAAGGTCAGCAATCTTTAGAGTAACTGGTGCTTGTTACTTCTGGCAGTTCACTATTTTTGATGCTGATCCAAACGGCACTGCATTTACTAATTACACCGATAATTTAGTTGTTCCCAATTTCTCTCACCATAAACTTACCTGCTTTGAGTATGCAGATGGTGTAAATGGTGTCAACATTGCCGATGACTTCCAAACATACTCCTCATCCAGAACTGATCTGGACATGTATTATGAGAAAGTTGGTAGAGTTTATGGACAGGCATCTGGAAGAGCTATTGAACCAGACTATCCATCTGCATCACTTGATATTCAACCCAAGATTGATGAATATCGTATTGTTGGTGCAACCTCAGGTAGTGTAGGCATTTCTAGTGTTACCGCAACAGGAACTACAGTTACTGTAACTCTTGAGTCTGCACTTACTGGTCTGGATGTTGATACTCCTATCGTTATTGATGGTATCTCTGCGACTGGATATGATGGAAAGCATGTTGTTAGTGAAAATATTAGTAGCACAGTATTTAAATATACCGTACAAAATACCCCAACTGATTTAACACCAACAGTTGCTGGTGCTACAGTATCTCTCAGTACAGATACGGTCACTTCCGCATCACCATACATCTTTAATGTATCTCTTCGTTCCGTATTTGGACAATGTGGTCTCCATGCCGATGGATCATCCGCAACTGGATTTAAGTCCATTGTTGTTGCACAGTTTACTGGTATTGGTCTTCAGAAGGATGACAATGCTTTCGTTCTTTATAACACCACAACTGGTGAATGGGAAGACAAGGATGATGGAAAAGAAAATCTAAGTACAAATTCAAGGTCACTATTTAAACCATCCTACAGAAACTTCCATATTAAAGCATCCAATAATGCATTCATTCAGAATGTATCTATTTTTGCTATTGGATATGCAGAGCACTTCGTTGTTGAGTCTGGCGGAGATATGTCCGTCACCAACTCCAACTCTAACTTCGGAGCTAGGTCACTAGTCGCAGATGGATTTAGGGATGATGCATTCTCTCAAGATAATACTGGTTATGTTACGCATATTATTCCACCACAAGATGTAAGTAATGTAGAGACGCCTATTGAATTCAATTCAATAGATGTTGCAGCTACAGTTGCTATCACAACAACAAGTTCTCAGTTATATCTTTATAATGAGACTAATGCTGACCGTCCTCCATCAAATGTTCTTGAAGGTTATCGTATTGGTGCAAGAGCTAATGATGACCTTAGAGTTCTAATTTCTCAGGCAGGTGTTACTACTGAGTATGCATCCAGAATTGTGATGCCTAACTCCAATGTAAGTTCTGAGAAGAGATTTAGTATTGGTAGAGTTGGGACCGCAAATAGCATTTCTAGTGGTGTTATTACTTTCATTGAAGACCATAATTTTATTAATGGTGAATCTGTCCGTATGACTTCGGACACTGCTCAACTGCCAGATGGACTTGAGCCAAATAAAGTATATTATGCTGTTGTTGACACTACACTGACTAATGCTCAACTCAAACTTGCTGCTACGGAAAGTGATGCTCTGACTTTCGATGCATCAACTAATCCAACAAACCTTTCATTTAATGCTGAAGGCGGAAACCTTTCTATTGTAAGTAGAGTATCTGATAAGAACTCTGGCGACATCGGACACCCAATTCAATACAATACTGATGCTAAGAAGTGGTATATTAATGTATCCACAGCATCAACTGACAACCAAATTGGTATTGCCGTTAGTGATTATGCTGTAGCAGGTCTTGGCTCTGCTACACCTAGAACCTTTATCAACAGGTTGAAGGATGACAGAGCACTCAGTGATAGAATTTATCGTATGAGATATGTCATTCCTGCAAATTCTACAAGTGCAGGAAGACCTCCACAAGAAGGATTTATTCTTCAAGAATCAAATACCACTACTGGTTTCTCAACTGCTGAAATTCAGACTTATTTTGGTTCTGGTTCTATCACAGAGCAACAGCAGAGAAACTTTAGATTCGTTGCTGATGCAAGTTGGGATGGTACTTCAAATACTGCGACAATCTATACAGAACTTCCACACGACTTAGAAGTTGGAAACCAAGTTCAGATTGTAAATGTTAAGAGTTCAGAGAACACCGCAGCAACTGCAGATTTAGCATATAACAGAACTCTTTCAGTCACTGGTATTAGTAGTGCTAAAGCATTTACTGTTGGTATCAACACTGATCCAGGAACTTTCCAAAACGACACCACATCAAGAAATACAACACTTCCATACTTTAAGCGTAAGAAGTATAATGATATTTCCATCATTTATAGGACAGCAGAAGCACAGAAGTATATTCAGAATGAGCAAGATGGTGTTTATTACATTGCAGCTCTGAATGGTTCTGTTTCCCCCGCTGCCTCACCATTTACTGATGAGAAATATTCACAACCAGTACAAAATCTTTACCCACAACTTGACAGAGACAACCCAGTATCTGACCCAGCACCATCTAAGTCGTTTGCATCTTCCGATATTATCGGTGAAGTCGTAACCGATGAACTAAAGCACAGCATTACCAGAGAAGCATTTGATGCACTGAAGAAAGATTTCAGCGTTGGTGTTGGCGTAACAGATATTGTTACTGGAAATGCAGTTAGCATTGCTGGTACTGAAGTTACACTTAAAACTACTCACGACCACGGACTGAATAGAATTACCAAACTAAGTCTTGTTCAGGGTGGTTCTGGTTATGGTAATAACTCTGGTTCTGCTGAAGAACACTACAATGCAAGACTGGTAGGAACTGCAGGTTCCACAACTGGTGAGTTTGCAACTGCTAAGGTGTTCATCAGTGCTGCTGGTGCTATTACCGACCTGAAGATTATGGATGGCGGTAGTGCATATGCTATCGGCAACACAATGCATGTTGTTGGTATTCCTACCTTTGCTACATTCGAGGAAGCAGTTGTTCAGGTTGATAAGATTTATGATAACACCAACAATGTTATCAGCATTTCTGGTATTACTTCTGAAAAGCACGCTGTTGCTAATCAACTTTATAAGATTAACAATATTGAAGTTGGTGCTGCTAAAACTTTCAGAGCACGACCAATCAATCCAATCACTGGAGTTACCACTACTGGAATTGGTAGTGTAGGTGCAGCTCCTGAGACGATGACTGCTGCATTTATGCAAATCAATGGTCCATCACTGTCCATTAGTTCCTTTGCGTATGAAAATACAAGTGGTATCGCATCGGTTACAACTAGTGTTGAGCACGGTCTTCAAGTTGATAGAAGAATTAGAGTTGTTGGAGCAGGACAAGACCTTTACAATGGCGAGTTTGTTGTAACCAAGGCAGATAGTCTCACTACTCTTGAACTGAATGTTGGAATTTCTACAAATGCCCCAACACCAACAGGAGATTTGGAGATTTATCCATTAGGAATTGCTGCTCAAGGTGGTGGTATTACTGCTGACAGAGAAAATGTTAGTGGAAGAATGGTAACTCAGTATGCTGGTATCACCACAACTCTGAGTGCAATTGTTGCTGATGAGGTAACTCAGAACTTCTCAATCACCAATCCAACACAGTTTGACATTAACATCGGTGATTATCTTGAGATTGATAACGAAATTGTTAGAGTTAAGACTACTACATCTACCAGTAGTGTTTCTGGTATTTCTAATCCAATTGTCGTTCTTCGTGGCCAACTTGGAACCAAGGCATCAACCCACGCATTGAATTCTGTTGTTAGAAGAGTCAAACCAATCCCAGTTGAACTTCGTAGACACTCTATCATTCGTGCTTCGGCACATACATTTGAGTATGTTGGATATGGTCCTGGTAACTATTCAACAGCACTACCAGACCGTCAAGATAGAGCAATCTCTGAGACTGAAGAACTTCTTTCGCAATCAACAAAGAGAGGTGGAGGTATTAACTTCTACACTGGAATGAACGACAGAGGTATTTCTTATTCTGGTAATAAGAAACTCAGCTCTGTTACTGGTGAAGAAGAGGTATTTGATACTCCAATTCAATCTATTACTGGAGAAGATGTTGGTGAGGTAGCAGGATTTAACCTTGTTCAGGGACTTGAGGCAAATATCACTCGTTCAATCAAGGTTGAGGGTGGTCCAACCAAGAATGCAGTTTCTGAATTCAGCGGACCTGTTGTCTTTGGCGAGAAAGTTACTTCAACATCAACCAAGGGACTTGAAGTTAACAACCTATTCTTACAAGGAAGTGCAACCATTTCCAGAAATATTACTATCGGAGTTGGAACACCTTCTCTTGCTGGTAACCCAGGTGATGTTGTATTCAACGCAAATCCAACATCAGGTGGATATGCTGGTTGGGTCTTTACCACTAATAACGAGTGGCAGAGATTTGGTGCTGTTAGTGATGTTAATTCAGAATATACGCCAATCTTTGATAAGGTTGGAGTTGGCACCACTAGCCCTGGAGAAAATACATTCCAAGTTGGTTATGGTTCATCAATGGTTGCCATTGATAGTGATGGTGTTGGTATTGGAACCACAGCAAATGGATATGCTCTCCATGTCATCGGCGGAACAAACATTGTTGGAACTATCACCGCAACTGGATTTGATGGAGATGGTTCTGGTTTAACTAACCTGAATGTTGCTGCTTCTGGATGGTCTCCAACTGATGCGGCTGATGGATATTACAACAGTGACCTGTCTTTCATTGGTATTGGAACATCAACTCCAGGCTACACTCTTGAGGTAGGCGATAAGGGAGACACTGGTCTTGACTTAGTTGTTAATGGAATGACTAAGTTAACTGGTTTAACTACAGTATCAGACATCAATGTCACTGGTATTCTGACTGCATCTAATGCACTTCTGACGGATGCAAACATTAGCGCAGGAATTGTAACCGCAACCAACTTACAGGTTGGCACAGCGATTACAA
>Ga0222718_10001238_pt1 | contig 25035 bp, 30 predicted proteins | sample C33_27DmetaG_FD_165045 | JGI IMG/M metagenome (GOLD analysis project Ga0222718, IMG submission 165045) | Estuarine water microbial communities from San Francisco Bay, California, United States - C33_27D | ecosystem: Environmental > Aquatic > Marine > Unclassified | place: USA: California...
CATTAATACTATCCAGACTGTCATCAGTTTCAATAAGAACGCAACTTGAGAATTGACGCTGAGGAGTGCGTACACCAGCCATAACAGGAGTAGGCAGACTAACTTGATGTGTGCTAACTGCATTGTAATAATCCTTTACCCAACGCATGCGGGTTTCTTTTGGATAATGTTGGAACAGTGTAGCCGCAATCAGCATGTAACACATCTGTGGTGTTTCATACACCTGTTTTGTTACACGATTTTGCACTAGATACTTGCCACGGAACTGTTCCATAGCCGCATAGGTTAACTCTTCATCACGAGTGTGCTGTAACCAACGATTGATCCTATCCCATTCGTCATCGTCATAGGCTTCGAGGATCTCTGCATCATAAAATCCTGCTTCAACATTCTTTACCACTAGGTCCTTGATGTTCCAAGGTTCAAACCTTCCATACACCTGCTTGCGCAAATGGTAGTTAATCAAGCGACCAGCAACATGCTGATAGTTAGGAGTTTCCTCAGAGATTAGGTCAGCGGCACTCTTGATGAGTGTCTCTTGAATATCACTGCTCTTGATTCCGTTGTAAAACTGAATGTGGCTTTTGATTTCAACTTGGCTACTGCTAACTCCTGTGATCCCCCTAGTTGCCCAAAACACTACTTTGTGTAGTTTTTCAATGTCCAGCGGCTCCTGCCTGCCGTCACGTTTGGTTACTAAGATTTGTGTCATTTTTGCCTCAATTTATTTTGTATTCGAACATGGAAGATTCCATGGTGCGTGTTATGCGAAACTTTTTCGTGTTGATATTTAACATCTCGCCTGGTGCCCAATTAAGAATATATATTCCCTGGTTCACCTGGACTAAATTGTCTCCTTCATCAGTCTCAAGTAGGGTTAAATCATTGATATCAGAACGATTCATTAACAGTAAAGTATAACTGATCCCTAGACTTTTTGCAAGACTACAGTATATACCATCGGCAAGCAAATCCCATGGATCTGGCCAATCTTTTACAGTATCCCAATGTAGATAGTGCAAAGAGATTGGTGCCATCTGCCACCAATCGTTTACATTTTGCAGTGCTTGTTCTAATGAGTTGTCTAAGTTATCAAGTCGAAGGCTATACCAAGAGATCAACAGATCATCATTGTTATTTGGCCACACACGTCACCCCAGATATTCTACTGTATATTTAAATGTTCCTGCATCAGTTGCAGTGTATTTTACTGAAATCGTAGTACCGCTTTGTTCAGCACTCATGACCAGACCAGTTGTGGCGTTTTCGCTATACTCGTCCGTATAAACCAATGTGCCAGAACTGTCATCTGTGTCTTGCCCAACCACATTTAACACACCCATGCGCAGTGCATAACTTCCTGAATCATAAAAACTATAGCGTACTGAGAACACCGGTGAACGTGTACTTGTCATGGTAAAGATTTCTGTTGCACTTACTTGGGTAGTTAAACTTACTGTTTTACCAACTTCACGAGCATATGATCCAAACTTATAACGCTGTCCTTTATCAAGACCAAATGCATCTTTGTTGTTTAAAGCAATTCGTGCAAAACTTGCATCATCAGTATCACTACGCTCAAACATATCACCGACGCTGACATTGTCGTCACCGTTGATATTGATTACTGGTGTAATTGCACTTCCTGCTCCTGAGAAGTTATTGCCAACATCAAGGAAGATGTTATAGCCGCTCATGTTGTTGCTTACAGCACCAATTGAAATACCTTCATTGCGAATTTTGTCAAATAAACTTTGAGTAATACAGAAGCCCTGTGGGCCACCGGATACAGGACTACCCGCACCAATTAATGCACCCGAATAAAGTGTAGTAAAGCGACTGTTGTTTACACTGATACCTTCTATCTGTTCATCGGCATCAAACGCATAGGTCATGTTGCTAAAACTACAACGTTCAAAAACAATACTACTGGTTATAATTGATGCGGTGCTGTCAAATCTAACACACGCTAGATCCGCAGTTGCACTGCTAAGATCACCCTGGGACAATGGCCCTTTGAAGTCCACGCTTTCGAAAATCATGTGAGTTGCATCTTCGATTAACACAGCATTGGTTGATTTAGCGGTTTCGAAACGCAAACTTGCAATCTCTATATCAGTAGGAGGTGTAGCACTTGAATCACCGATATTACTACCAGTTTGCTGTAAACTATCTGCTGTTTGCATCACATAACTGCCACTTGCAGTGCTTGAAAGTTTGATAATACTGCTGCTTGAGCCTTCTCCGTACAAACGTGCAAATGGAGGAACTTTAATTGGTTCTGTAATTAAGTATGTACCTGCTGGAAAGAATAAACTACGTCTGATTTCACTGTTAGTTTGACGGCAAAATAATTGAAACAATGCCCTGTTAATTGCGGCAGTGTCATCAGTGGAACCGTCTCCGGTTGCACCGAAATCTTTTACACTTGCAAAGTCATCAATTTTACGTTGCAGGGTGCGACTTACTGGTGCGCTAGCACTTGGACCAGTTTGCACGGTATAGCCAGCCGCCTCACCTTTATAAGTATAACCGTCAGCAAGTCCTAAAATATCGCTGTATTGTGTTAATACTTCTGTATTGCCAATTGCTGGTGCGCCTTCTTGCAGGGTACCATTACCAATATACAGTTTACGATCGTCTATTACCCAACCAAATTCTGCGCCTGCAAGTTGCGGCAGGTTTTCGCTTAAACCTTTACGGTGTGTTATACGTGATACTTGAACTATTGCCATCTAAAATTCTCTCCGATAGCGTATTTATGTGTTTGTGTAGTATAGTTCAACTCGTTTCCACCACTCCTGTCGCCATTTTTCAAACTCATCGCCTTCAATAACAAACTCTTGATATTGTGGTTCGCCAGTGATAAGTCCTGCTTCGTCCATGTCAGGTTTAACACACATCAACACAACACCCTTGCGAATGTTTGTATCGTAAACTTCATTGTGTGCTTCTGCATAGGCACACAGTTGAAGTTTGTAGTCTTCGATCCACTCTTCTTTCTTGGGCTTGTTGCTTTGCTTGAAGTCTAGTATGCTTTGCTCGCCTTTGTGTACACCCACACAGTCAGTGGTTCCTGCGTACACATCAGGAAAGTACAATGGTACCTCAACGCCCCAATACTCATCAACATTGCATAGCCCTTCACGTATAACTGTTTCGGCCATCATGTGGCTTGCCCAGCTAAATGGGTTACTACCACGTGGCTTGATTTCACCATCAAGAACATAGTGTTCAAGGTAAGTGTGCATTCTAGTTCCGCGGTTAGCGGCTTCTGTGGTTATCTGTTGCGCACGTTCATGTCCAACACGACGTTTCCAGTTTTCCAGTGCAATCTTTTTCTCCTCAGGTTTAGTTTTGTCTAAGATTGTTGTTACACTGGGTACAGGGTTTCCGTCTGGTGTATTGTAATGACGTTTGCCGTTGATGTTTGTTCGCGAAAGTTTGTGATATTGGAATTTTTCAATCATTAGTTATTATGCTATACTTGTATCCATTCTGCAAGTTTTTTGGCAATCAATTCATGTCCTAATTGATTAGGGTGTGCAAAGTTTGGACGAATATATTTGTTGTCTTGCACGTTTAATAGATGTTCTCCGTTATGCGCACTTGCTCCAAACCAATCAGCCGCAGTTTCTCTACCTGCTTTGTAAATTTTACCAGTGTCTACTCCAGGTAACCAATTCGTGTATTTAACCCAGCCAGCAAAGTAATAATCATCTATTCCATAATATTGGCATATACGCTGACATGTGGTAACACTCATACTGGCCCTGATCATATCTTTGTTGGCATCGTGAAAATGTAAAAATAATTCTTTGATTGTATTTAGAGCATCAACAGGCCAATGCTTACGTTCATCACTCATCCAACTCCAACTCATGTTTCCAGGCCAGTGCATGCTTCGTGCGGGGTTGGTTAGAAAGAATATTGCTGTAAACTTATTATCGTGTTGCTCCAAGTGCTCGAGTAACTGTAATACTAAATCCTCGTTGCTTGCACCTGCACTTCCGTAATTGTAAAATTTATCGTAACCTAGCATTTCTTGTAATAAATTACCATAGGGCACATCGGGCCAGTTTAGTTCACCGCCTTGTGGCCAACTATCTCCAAATGTTACTAGGGTTTTCATTGTTTGCCTTTGACATGTGGATAAATTAGTTCTGGCTCAGATTTCCAACCCACTGGGCAAAATTTGCACTGCGGAATTACGTCGTTGATATGGTTTAAAAATTCTTTCCCACGCTCTGCAAATTTATCTACACTTAATGGACGATAACTGTTTATTAATTGCCTATCTTCGTCAGATATATCTAGAGGGTGTTGCTTGTCGAATTCTGGAAATAGTGCTACAGGACCGCATTTGTATAGTTTTGCTTCAATCATATGATAACAATTATTTTGTACAAATCCACAAGTAGGATGCACTTCTTCAGGATCATTGTTGTGCAAGGTAAGTTTTCCGTTTTGAGTTTTAACAGCCGCAGGACCAAAATAGTCTTGAACCCAGACAATAATTTTTACACCGTTTGAATCTATAAATTCAATCTGGTCACCTGTTTTCAATTCTAAACTCATGTCAACACTGCTAGTTATTGGCGGTTGCAAGAATGCGTGTATCTGTTCGAATAACCAATCTTTGTGCAGGCGGTTGTGCCAACTTATACCTAACCAGTTATTACTTTTAAGCCTTTCATATAATTTGTGTGTTTTTGATAGGTGTGTGCCATTGCTTAATATTTGCACATGCTTGTTCCACAGATTGTTTAGTCCATCCACCCAATCTAGCAAACTCGGATTGAGCAACGGTTCTCCTCCCATTATTACTATTTTTTCAATGTCTATGAGTTCTGCCCACTGCTCTAGTTCTGATTTATAATCGTTAAAATTTTGCCAACCAGTAAAATGATGATTGTTGAATCTATTGCAATTATTACAGGTTAAATTACAAGTATGAGTTATATAGAATTCAATTTTGGGTATAACGGCCCGGCCGTTTTCCCATCTAACAGATTGCATTGTGTAGTTATTTTAGATCTTTTGGCAAGGCATTTTTTGCCATTTTTTCTACTGTGTCTTGTGCTTGTGTGACTGTCATTGTATCTGAGACTTTTGCATCTGATCCGCCGCCAGCAAAAATAATTTCATCGCCAGTTACATTTACAATAACATTTTTTAAGGGTTCTTGGGTTGCTAAATCGCGTAATTGACTATCTGTAATGTTTACACCCATATCAGATGCCATACCTAAGAAAGTTGGAATGCTTATTTTGAATTTTGCGCCTGTATCATCGGCACGGCCAAGCAAGAATTCGCTGAGTGCAACGAGTTGTTGTTTTTCTACTTCAGCGAATTCCCAAAGGCGCATTTATCTACGAGCTCGACCTAAGCTCGCCTCTAGATCTGATTGTGCTTCTTCTCCGCCTTCTTCAGCACCTGCTTCGGCCCCGGCATCAAAGTCCATTTCAGCGTCTGCTTCAACTTCACCACCAGCCGGTGCAACTTCTGCTTCTCCTTCTCCTGGAACAATTGGTTCTTGTCCTGTAAGAATACCTTGCGCGGATTCGAGTTGTTGCTTGGCATTCTGTAAGTTTCCTACCAATCCTTCGAGTGCCGTTGTTGCTTGATCGCGGAATTGTTGTGCTTGGCTTGTGCCCACTTCGTTTTTAATGCTTTCAACTAATGCAGGCAGATCTTTATATTCCATGTCAGTGATATCTTCAATCATATCTTGCACACGGTCAACCATGTCTTGTGCAGCAAGTACAACCTGTGCCTGTTGAATTTCACTTTCCATAACCTTATAACCTTTCTTCTTCTTGCCTTCTTTCTTCATAAGTGCAATAGCGTTTACGGTTGTTTGCTCGTCAGGAGTAAGGTTCTGCCCTTTAGACGCTTTATCGAGTGCAGCTTTGGTTTTTGGATCATTCATGTCAATTGCCATTGGTGCATCCATTTCAAGGAGCGACCGCAGTGCCTGCTCCATAAAAATAGCCCGGAGATATTTTGGATTTGTCTCACTGGTATGCAATGACGGACTATTACGATATTCATTTATTGTTGATCGAACTTTTTCAAGCATTTTTAACGCTTGTTTTTGGTCTATTGCACTAATGTCAATTTTCTTTTCAAAGTAACTTTCAAAAACTTTCTGTGATTTCTGTACGCTACTTGATTCCAAGTCTTGAAGTTTCATTCTCGAATCCCTTTTGTTGCCAGTATTTAGCCGAATTCACACATTTATCTAATTGTTTCTTAATGCGTAATGCTTGGCTTTTACTATTGTACAGTCTATCAAACAACACACCTTTTTGAAATTCGTCTGCGCTGTTTTTAATACAGTTTACATAATGCAAGATTTCCATTTTGCGATACCCAAGTTGGCGATCGCATTCCATAATGCTGTGCTTGAGATTGTGTATTTTATACTTGTCAAAGATGCACCAACTGAGTGCGTTTTTTGTGTTGTTTAGCACAACCTGTTCTACACGGTTCTTGTACACGGTGCATTCCTCAGGGTGCTTTACAATGGTGTATTCGCCAAACAAACTGATGCTGTTACCAGCGTCAATGATAGCATTTGGGTTGTCAATGAGATGTTTTTGTGCTAGCCTTGCAAGTGCGTCTGCGGCTTTCTTTTTATTTTTTATAGAACGTAGTTTGCGAGAAGCCATCCTATTACTCCTACAAGTGTGAGTATTATTCCGCTGCCCCATTGCATAACCTGATCATTGCGTCTTACTGTTAGTTTGTGTACGCAGTTATGCACTTCGTCTACTACTTCTTCAATTTTGGTAATTTTTGCATCCATCGTTTCAAGTTTTGCTTCCATAAACTTGTAACGTTCGGCACACAGCTCAACGTGGCTTTCGAGGCTCTTCTTTTCTATTGCTGTGGTTTCAACCATGTTATTCCTTCCAATGAAGTATTTATTTTACACAACTGAGAAGGATATATTAGCACTTATCCCTTCAGTGATAAGATAAGGGTGAAAGAATCCATCTTTATAAGTTTCGCCGAGCCCAACAATCATGGGCACACCTTCGCAATCGCTTTTGAGTATGCCCACTGGATCGTTGTCTTTCCAAAATATTGCTTCCTGTTCTGTTTCAAACTGAAAGCACCACACTTTTTGATCTTCAATATAAAACGTTGTAACAGGTGTAATGTTCATCGGTTGGCAACGTAAACTGATGCACTGCAAGATGGTTTCAAAGTTGCGTTGTTGGTTGCGTTGATAGTTCCAATCTGCATCGCTCAGTTCGCTGTGACGTCTATAACTTTTCACACCAGTTGGTGTTATATCAAATTGTGTTATTACTTCTACGCCACTGCTCATAAGATGTCTCTGTGTTTCACCAAATAAACGGCGGTATATTGTCTTGCCGCCGTCTGGTGATTCGTATGTGTATTTAGGCTTCTGCAACCTTGAGTTTCCATGCAACTGTTACACGCAGTTCTGTGCAGTGACGACTCGGTTCCATGCCAGCATGTAGTATTGTGCTATCAAACATCACTGCGGTGTTTGGTGTTGGATATTGTTGACGTATTTCTACATTATCTTTGTTGAACCATATAGTATTACCGCCCCAAACTGGATTCCAAATTTTGTTAGCATAGTAAATGACAGTGTAGTATTTGCCCTCGGGTGCATCAACTACATCCTGGTGTAAACTGCCACAGAGTCCAGTGGTTTGTCCATTGGCATACACCCTGCTGAGTTCAAATTTTTTGCCAGTGTCAGATTTGATTTGTTTTAACAGTGTATCTGTAAACAATGGATCATCGTCGAGATCCAACATCCAGAAGCCAAGCCCATTGCTTACACTACGCTGTCCAAAATGCCATCCTTTTGCATAACGTGTTTTAACAAAAACTTCTTCGGCCATTTCTGCGCTGAGCCAATTGTCTGCTACATCAATTTCAATCATTTTTTACCTCTACAATTTTGCTGTTTGCCGCTACTACATAACGATTTTTACCTTCTTCGCTGGTGTATGGAAGTTGGCTGTGGTATATGAAACTTGGAAATACCAACAATAATCCATCTTTGTTGTTGATATCAATACTGCTTTTTGTGGTCATCCACATTGTACCCATGTCAAAATAACTGCTGTTGAGTGCATTATAAAATCTTGTAAGGCCGTTTTTGGTTTCACTGTCGCTGTCGCCTACATCAATATAGTAGATGCAACTCCAACTGCTGTTGCCATGTATATGCTTGTCGTGATGAGCACCAGGCCGACAAATGTGGCACCAGCTTTCGTGGACTTTGACAGCAAGTTGCATACCTGCTTCCCACTTGCCTTCATTGGTTTTGCTGGCACTTTTCCATATGCTTTGGTTTACAAAATCAGCAAGAGCTGTTACACTGGGATCTTCAAGATTAAGAAAGTTAAACGCACTCTCATACAGCCCATGTTTTGCACCTGGAGCAACACCACTGGTGCTGTTGTTCTGCTCAAGTAGATGGCAAATTTCTTTCAGTCGGTCTTTGTGTTTGTCAGCATCTTCCCATTCGAACCCATACATAGGAACGCTGAATTCATTGATTTCTAACATGACCTTATTTAAGCCATAAAAAACCCCAGTTAAAAAAACTAGGGTTTTTATGGTAGTTAAAAACTAAACTTATGAAAGTGCTAGTTTGAAACCTACGTCTGTAGCCTGTGAACCAGATACGTCAATTGTGTTTGAACCAACGCTACTACCAAGAGCAACAATAGCCTGAGTAAGTGTAGTGTTAGTGTAAGCACCTTTTGGATAAACAGCTAGGCTGATTTGTCCAGCAGTTGTGTCTTCAACTTGGTAAACTGCAACTGTAGCAGTTTGTTGAATTGCACGAAGGATAGCTTCAACGCCTTCACCTGCGTCTAGTTCGTTCTGAAGGTCAATTGCTTGGTTTGAACCGTTTTCAACAACTAGTGCGAAAAAGTCAAGGCCTGGACCTGCTGAGTTTACAAGAGCGTCTGCTGTTAGAGCGCCAGTTGGATGACCGTTACCAGTATCCATATGCATAACTTGTTGTGCATCACCGTTTGAGCGAGTAAAACTTGCCATTTTTAATATCTCCTAATATAGTAGGACTTGTTGTCCTTACTTTTATTTATACCAAAATGCAAATATCGGGTGGTACCTAGATACGCTTTTGTAGGCCCATAAGCATCATATACAGATCACTTTGCATGCCGCCTTTTGTGCGCATTATATACATTAGACGTTGTACAACTTCAGATTTTTGATTTTTAGTTAATCTATCCCAATAGGAAATTTGTCTTCGTAGGATATAAAGATAGGCAGGTATGTTGGTAAACTCTCGCTGAAGCATCAACATCATGTAACTCCAATCATCGTTATCAAAATCGCCACGCCTAAGGGCAAGTAAATTACGTCTTAATCTTAACTCAGGCAAAACAAACGTTTTATCATCTGCAAAGAGGTACCCGTACTTTTCAGGATTGAGTATCAGGGTGATAAGATTATAAAGATCAAGTTGGCTAGTACGGAACCCATCAAAGCCGCTGGCCTCCATCATCTTTTTTGCGTACTTCATTGCTGTGCCGCGATCTTCATTGGCGAAAATTTGTAGTGCCAGCAAGTGTTCAAACAATTTTGAAGCAATCGCATCCATACTGCGTCCGGAAACATATTCTAATTTTTTAAATAGTCTGCTTTCGTTTAGTTCGCGTATGAATTCCATTACAGTTCCGGATTGTTTTTAGCAAAGTTTGCTTGGCTGAATCTCATTCTGTCTACAAACTTAAGATCCTGTCCAACATAACCTTCGTGCCCTGGCTCGTCGTTGATGCTTGCTTCAATTTCGTGTGCGTTTTGATCTAACTGGCGTATCAGGTCATTTTTTACCGCACTAAGCAGTAAGAAAGTGTTCACCAGTGCCGCTGTTCCTTGGCTGTTTTCTTTCATCCACTCAATCATGCGCGGTGCTTGTGTAGGCACTTTTTCACTAACCCAGTCAACAAAGCCCTTGATCATGTTATCGTAGTTGCCTGCACGAACTTTGGTGTTAATGTATTGCTTGAACAGTTTAGGGAAATTGCTGATGCGTCTGTTGCGCAACTCCTGGGGGTTGAACAGTGCATCAATTTGTGAACCGTACTTGCTTTTTAACTGCTTGAGTTGTGAAATATTCTTCTCGTCAAGTTGTACGCCAGCAGTGCTGTCTTTGATGTTTTGGTCCGCAACAAATAGATCAGGCACATCAGAAACTGTTGCACCACTTACTGGTTCGATGTCAGCACCTGGTGCATCTAACTTGCTGTGAATAACAAGACCAAACTTGCTGTTAGCAATACGCTTGCCAGTTGCACTGTTTGCGTCCACACTGTACTTCACAGTGTTTGGCTCAAACACCAGTTTACCGTCTTGTTCTGCATAAGGCTTTTGCGGATGGAACAGCAGGTCTGCTTGTAGATAGCCTTTCATGTTTTTAGGTGTTGCTTTTTGGAGTACAGGCCAAAGATCGGCATACAGTTGTGCTAGTTCTTCCCTGCCACCGCCCTTGCGTTGTGCAAGTACATCGGCCATTTGCTTGGGACTGGTTGCTAGTCCAACACCGCCTGCTTTTAAGAATCCGCCTTTGTCTGTGAGTACAAATTCACCGTCGGGGTTGCGTCCAAAAATGATTGCTGGTTTGCCATCCCACTTTACCGTTGCTGTTGTAGGTTGTTGTGCTGTACGCTCAAGTCCTTGAATAGCAGTGTCTATTCCTGCACTACCACGATCAAACACTAGGTCTTCTGGATGTTCAATACGCACACCTTCCTCCAGCATGTCACTTTCAACAATAACTTGATAGCCTTGATTGACTACCCTGTCTCTCAGTCTAGCAAGCCAGTGTACACTATTTTCATCCTCTGTGTCAACCGTTTCTTGTAATTCGATACCTTGTTTTGCAGCATATTCACGGAAGTCTGCTATTTTCTTTTCTCTGTTTGGATCGTTACGCAGTGCCGTGATTATCTTTTCAACACTGCCTAACGGTTTTCTATCTGTAGCACCAGGTATAAACAGTTTTGCAACTTCATCTGGATCGTCAGTTACTAGTTCATTGGTGTTTCTATTGACTAGTCCAACATTTTGATTGATTTTATAACCCATGCTTTTAGCAATACTAGCCAAGAGGATTGCTCGTGTTACGCCTTTGTAGTTACTGTCGTCATCTTGTGTTAGATACCACTTTTGAAAATCAGGTTTTTGCAAAAACATAAAATCTGTTTGCACATAGCCCTTGTCTGGTCGTCCAGTGATAGGTGTTTTAAGATGGATATTAATGCCAGTTGCTGAGACCCAGTCTTTTGGATCTTGTCCGTGACTGGTTGCCCACTGTTCTAATTTTGCTCTGAACTGTGCTTTGTCTACTTTGCTAGCATCTACTGCTAAATCCAAATCTCCCGATGTAGCCGCTTTACCTGTACTACCGAGCATGTTGTTTACTAGCTCAAGTCCTGTAAGTTGCTCTAACCAGGCAACTGTAGGCTTGACATCCGTTTGATCGATGCGTTGTGTTGCTGGACTACCGTCTTGGTTTTTAAATTCGTTCCCGCCTTCATTGATTATCATGCGCCTGCCCATTTTGCTGGTGATGTTGCTTGTTGCAAGTATTTAACCACCGCAGTTTTTACATCTGGTTTAGCCTTGCTAATGGCTGCTAATAACTTTTGAACATTACTGCTCAGTTGTTCTTCAGGAACTTTGGGCATTGTAATCTTTGCAGTCTTAAACGAAGCGTCAAGAATGTCCTGATCAACTCCAAGATCCATAAGCACCTTGAGTACTTCAGTATCCTCAGTAGGCGATCCTGCTTTTTCCCATGCTTTTTGTAACTTGGCTACTGTAAATCTGGTTGTGAGTCCTTTACCAACTTCACCTGCTTTGTCAGCAACTGCACCTGCGGCACCTTTTACTGCGTCGGCCGCAGATCCAGCTGCACCTTTTACTGCACCAGCCGCTTTGCCCAATGCTGAGCCGACTGCGGTTGCGGCTTTGCCTCCTGCGCCACCGTAACGTCCAGTGTTGCCTGTAATGGCTCGAGGTTGTTGGTCATCGCCCCTAAAGCCTTGCGCAACGTTTCTGCCCACCGCTTTGAGTGTATCTAGTGGACCTTCTTCTAATTGACTTTCATGCAATGAAACTGCTGTAAACAATCTGAGTATTTGTGCTTCATCAAGGCTTTCACTTGGTGTTTTTGCTTTTTCGGCCTGTGCTGCCAATGCTTCTGCTTGTTCTGGATCAGGCTTGGTTTTTTTAACAGTGATGTCTTTGGTTTTTCCAACCTGGCTTTGTACTGCGGCTTGTAATGCCGCACCAGTTGCTGAACCAATATTATCAAGGGCTTCAATCTTATCTGCAAGATCACCCTTATAGTTCGCTAGTATACCCAACTGATCTGTTGTAAGGTCGCCAAAAGTTTCAGGATTTTGCTGTGCTAAATCGAGAACTCCTTTATATAGTGCCTGCTGGTCCTTTAACGATTCTAGGTAATCAAGAACTTTTCCATACTCAGCAACCTTAGCGGCGCCTTTTGCATCTTGAGCTGCACGAATAAGGCGATCAAATACTTCGCCCTGTTCTGGATTCATTAAAGTGCTAGGCAATTCTACTTTAAAACCTTCTAAATAATTCATAGTCGAATCGCCTGGAGCAAGAGTCATTGGATCAGGACCATTATAGTAAGTTACTCTGTGTATTGCGTTAGGAACCTCACTTATATTCTTCACTTCATCAAACGCACCGGCTACCTCAGGATCAACTTTTGCCCAAGCCTTATCTAAATTGTTTCTTGACATTGACATTTCTACATTTGCAATGTCCGTTTCACCTGCTGTCTTTAATGCATCAGTAACTTGATTGCTGAGGTAGTTAAACGCCATGCCTGCTAGAGCACCATAAGCGGCTGTCTTAGCACCCTTACCAATTGCTGTTGAAAGTTTTTCGCCTTTAATAAGTTCGTTGGCACCACGCAAGATTTGACCTGCTACAGCACCACCAATTGGACCGCCTGCAATACCTGCAATGGTTGTTAGCACACCAACAATGGCGGCTGTTTTTCCTGGGTTTTCTTTGGCCCAGGTGCCCATTGCTGTTAGGTTCTTTTCAAGTTCAGGAAACTTGTCACCAATCTGATCTTTTAATTGTTCAAATTTGGTATCAAATGCTTTTACTGGGGTAGTGTCCTGTAGCCACTTGCCTACTTTGTTAATTGTGTCGTCGACTGCTTTCAGTGCCTTAACTGGAAGTTTAGCAACATCCACTGCCGCTCCGCCCACAGCACCTGCTGCATCAACGCCCTTGCCAACCATGGTGCGGTTTTTGCCCATGTCAGTGGCAGTTTTTTCAATAGTGCCAAACAGTGCATTAATCTGATCTGCTGTTAAAGCCGCTTCGCTGATAATACGCATGTGAGGTGTGCTTAAGCCTTCACAGAGATTGCGATAAAATAATTCTTGTTGGTTTTGTACTTCTACTAACTTCATTTTGCTGCCCTAACCTTTTTCTTACCAGTCAACGCTTTTAACAATGCTTCTTTATCGGCTGCGTTAAGGCTGTCAATTTGCTTGCGCATTGCTGGCCCAATTACCTTGAACAGGTCTACCGTGGTTTGATCCTGTGGTTGTTCTTTATCACCTGGCTCCGTTTTTATTGGCTCACCGGTAGTATCGTCTTTGCCGTCTTTGTTAGCATCAACTTGCTTAATTGGCTCACCGGTAGTATCGTCTTTGCCGTCTTTGTTGGCATCAACTTGCTTAATTGGCTCACCGGTAGTATCGTCTTTGCCGTCTTTGTTGGCATCAACTTGCTTTGCTGGTTGCTCTGGTTGTGCTGGTTTCTCAACTGGTGGTGTAGTTGTTGCGGCATCTTTGGTAACTGTAAGTCGGTCACGTGGAATATTGTAGTCCTGCTTGCCTGAATTAACTGCAACTTTGTTTTCATCACCGTCTTTGCTAGGGCCAACAACCTTTGCTGTTACGTCCCTACCGGTGCTACTCTTAAATGTTACAGTTGACCCTACTGTGATTGGCTGACCTTTTTCAACCTTGTCACCCTGCTGTGCCCTTCCATCGTCAGGTTGTTGTTGTGGCTGTGTTTGCTGTTGTGGTTCTGCTTGTTGTTGCTTTGAGTCACTGAAATCAGATAGTGCTTTTTTAAGGAGTTGATTTTGTAAAGCGTCTGGTGCGTTTTTACCAGTTTTCTTGTCTGTCCAATCTCTACCATCCCATGTGTAATAAATTCCATCAGATCCCTGTACCCTAGTTCCAACCGGAATGTCTCGCGTGGTGGCTTGCTGACGTCTTTCTCGTTGCGCACCAACCACCACAGTCATCAATCTCTTGAAGTCTCGGTATTGTGCCCGTGTATCGTCTTTGTTTGCAACCATGTTTTGCACAACTTGATCTAGTGCATCCTTGCTGGATTGGTCCACAATGCCTACATCTTTAAGAACGTTTGCGTTTAACCAATCACGGAAACGTGTTTCAAATTCTTGATCATCAATTATGTTGCGGCTCATCAATAATTCTTGAACATTTGCTGGGAGAGCACCTTGTGCATTTACCCATTGATTACCATCAAAAGTGACTTGACCGTATTTTCCACTCTGAATTGTGGTTCCTTTTGCAGGTTTTTGATTTGTTGCTGCACGGCTTGACTTCATTGCATTGTACTGGTCAATCCATTTTTTTGCGGCAATAGGATACATTTTGTTTATTACGGCTTCCACATCCTTGGCGCTGTCACGGGTGGCAATATTATCGCTGGTGCGAAATATATCAAAGATACCTTCTTGTAAGGTGTCGTCGGGCTTTTTGCTTACTACTTCATTTATTTTCATCTGCTCGTCTCAATGATCTAGAGAATTTACGGGGATCCTTTTGCTTGATCGAGTTAAGCAATTTTCTCTGTAGATCCTCCGCTACCAAAGGCTCGTATAATTCGTCAATCTGTTCCATCAACCTTACAGCACTTGCAATTACATTACTTGCTCTGCTCTCAACAACATAACGTCTTTCATTGAGTTTACTGTATTTGTCGTTGTATAAGGTATCTAGTTCCTCTAGGATACTACGAGTCTTCTTTTGCATTGGTTTAATCTCTTTATCATATTTATGGCGAACGGTGAACAAAATTATACTTTGTTGTTACCCAATAGTAAATACCAAAAGGCAAATATAGGCACACATTATGGCAAACGAAATAGAACAGATACAGAGTTTATTAGAAGAATTTAGGCGACCAGTACCAGAAGGTGAATTATATCAAGATAGACTTGCTGAAGAGTTTGAAATCATACTAAAGCAACGTTTCACAGACTACTTCCTAAAGATACGCAAAATACTGGACCTCAATGAGGACATACCACACATGACTCGCGGCAGTGCGGGTAGCAGTTTGGTTTGCTATCTCATGGGTATAACGGATGTGGATCCAATAGAGTGGAAGATTCCTTTAGCACGTTTCTTGAATCCACATAGGGACGACTTGCCTGACGTGGACATTGACGTACCACATCACAAACAAGAACTGGCAATGCAACGGGTGTTTGACACCTGGCCCAATCAAAGTGCAAGGATATCAAACTATGTACTCTACAGAGAACGGAGTGCAAAAAGGGAAGCGGCAAAACGCTTGGGTGCAAAAGGCCGCTTGCCCAGGGACATAGACTATGAGAAACTGGGCGTGGATGCTAAAGAAGCAACCCGTATAGAACGCAAACTCATGGGCAAGAAGCGTTGCATCAGCAAACACTGTGGTGGTGTACTAGTGTTCGACAGAGCATTACCTAAAAGCCTGTTCCGTGAAGACAACCTCATACTGTTAGACAAAAATGAAGTAGAGGATTTAGAACACCTTAAGGTGGATATATTGGCCAACAGAGGACTATCACAGTTGCTAGAAATAGATCCCAATACTCCACTGCATGAATACCCCAAGCAGGATGATGCCACTGCTGACTTGCTGTGCCGCGGCGATGTGCTGGGTGTTACACAAGGCGAAAGTCCAACAATGAAAAGATTGTTCCGTGCTTTACAACCCACAGGTGTAGAGGACTGTGTGTTTGCCAGTGCATTGGTGCGTCCTGTTGCAATGGAAGGCAGGCGCAAGGCAAGTTGGTTCCGTGATTGGACAGAAGAAGGCATCAAGAAAAACGCCATTGTGTATGAGGATGATGCCATAGACAAGATTATGAAACTGATTGGCATAAGCCCATACGAAGCGGATATGTATCGCAGGGCGTTTGCTAAAAAGAATGAAGAAAAGATGATGGAGTTCATGGGCAGGCTGGGCGATCATCCAGAAAAGTATGATATCTATGATCAAATGCAAACACTGTCAGGCTTTGGTTTGTGTAGAGCACATGCTGTAAACCTGGGCAGGCTTATATGGGCACTGGCATATCACAAGGTACACAACCCTAAACAGTTCTGGCGTGCCTGCTTGATGCATTGCCAAGGCAGTTATGCCCGTTGGGTGTATCGCAATGAAGCAAAACGTGCTGGCTGGGACTTGCGTGACCTAGGTTTTGATAACTGGGTAACTGAAGATCCTGTACAAAGTTTCTTGGACAAGGGTGCTTGGAATAGCCCAGGATTTCTACCAGGAATGGGCTTGCAAAAACTTTATCTTGACAAGTTTCAGTTTGCTGGCATAGTTGCAAACAGCAGAGTGTTCAAGTGTGATGCCAAAAGTTATATACACTTTATTACCTTAGGCGTAGGTGAGGGCAAGTATGTAGACATAGTTGTGGACAAGCCTGTGAAGTATTCAAACGGCAGTGTGGTAATCGGCGAGGGAGAACTGCATCACAAGGACAACAGCGAATATCTAAAAGTAAAACGTAAAAGTGTAAAAGTTATGCCTATTACTGATTATGTTACTTGTTAGCCTTGAGCCCTGCTAACATCTGCTTGAGCTTGGTGCTTTCAACATCTGCACGGATCTTACCTGGCTCATCTTCAACTGCGGCACTGGCCTCTTCGCCAGTTATAGTGCTTTTGCTCTTGATGCTTTCATAGATACTACTGCTACGCTTCTTGAACTCTTGGTAATCTTGATCCTCACCTAGGTCACGAATACGCAGGCTCTCCATGTCAAACTCCAAGTCTACTTTTTGTCCTACACCACTACTTGAACGTGTTTTCATTGCTTGTATTTGATAGCGTCCACGCTCACGCATTGCTCGGCTTGTAAAGATACCAAACACATTGTCAGCAGTGTTGATCTTGGATATACCACCCGCAATATGGCTGTGGTCAAATTCAATTTCTTCAACTGCCGATCTGTTCAACTGCGATGCTGTTACAAACAGTATATTCATTTCCCTGGACAAGTTGCGTAGTTCTTCTGAAACATACTTGTCTTTTACAAACTGATCGTTTGGACTTACCTTTGCACTCACTGGCATCAACAAGTCTAAATAGTCAACACACATAAAATCAATCTTGCGTCCAGTTTTAATCTGTAGCTCTTTGCAGAATGCACGGATGTCATTTACATTGCTCTGTGCTGGCATGTATTTGATCTGCAGATTACCTGCTTTCTTTTTCATCATCTTGACTTTCATTTCAACCGTGTCAAGATCTTTGAACAGTTGCTTTGCGGCTGTGTTAGTCAGCATGCTGTCAATACGCATAGCAGTCAAGCCTTCGCTAAGTTCCAGCGTAATGTACGCACCATTGAGTCCTGCTTCCAACCAGTTCACGGCCAAGTTCTGCATGAACAAACTCTTGCCCGAACCTGATCCGCCTGCAAAGATCTGTAGTTCGCCTCTGTTAAATCCGCCATACAGCAGTTTGTCCAGTGCAGGCCAACCTGTGCTGTTCTGTCCGTTGTTGTCTTTGAGAGCCGCAAGTCTGCCACGTGGATCTTCAAAGTAGTCTGTACCCAAGTCCTTTGTTAAACTTATCTGTACAGCATCCTTGATCAGTTTTTCAACAGGATCATATGTGCCTTTCTCCAGCAAGTCAGCACTCTTGAGGATAGCACGTTCTAGTTCCCTACGTCGAGTAAAGCCTTCAAACTCCTGTAAACACCAATCCAAGTGTCCTTCATTGAGCTCTGGAATCTCTTGCAGTGTAACACCGGTTACTGCTTTTATCTGTGCCCTGTCAGGCAGTGTCTTGTGTTCGTTGGTGTGTTCATAGATAAACTGTGCAGTCTCTCTCAAGTGTCTGTCAAAGTTTTCACTGTTGAATATGTTTTGCACACGCAGGAAACTCTGTGCATCCTGCATCATGATTTCTAAGAATAGTTGTTGTACTTCAGGTGAGTAATCTTTCATTTAACCTTTGCTTTCAGTTTTTTGCGAGCCATTTCAATTTTGATCTTGCCGCTTACACGGCTTTCCATTATCATTAGCAGTGTAGTTATCTCTCCATAGCGACAAACAGCATCATTAACATCCTTTATGTCCGCCGGCCAGTCAGGTATGCTTACACTATAGTTGTATTCCAGTGCGCTGTCAATCAATTTGAGTCCAGCCTCATCCTGGTCGGGCACCACAATAATTTCTTTTTCCAAACTGCGTATCAGTCTACTTTGTGCTTCGTTGATGTTGTTATGCAGTACAGCCAAGCCATTGATACACAGTGCGTCAATCACACCCTCAACCACAATAGCATACTGCCAATCGGGCTGTTGCAAGTCTGTGCCAAACACATAGCCTGGTTGTATGTCCTGTATGTACTTGGGTATTCTGCCATCAATGTATCGGGTGGCATGTCCTACTATGGTATTATTGTGTGTAAAAGGTATTATGAATCCAACACGGGCACTGTGTTCCACATCCTGTGTCAGATATGGATAGTCATCAGGCAAACACCTATCCTCAACGTAGTTCCACAGCACTGTGTCTTTTTCAATCTTGTATGCACGGCTGGGTAGTTCACGCTCTTCAAACTCAATGTTCATCAAACGTTGTTGAATCTGCTGACGTTCTAGTGCAAGTCCTTCGATGCTACGATGACGTAGGCTTTCAAGATTGATGCGTTCTATTTCTTCCTGCGGTACGTTGAACCAACCCAGCAAACGCTTGGCTTTGAAACTGAGATTGCGTCCCAACATAAAACTGGCAGTGAACCCACAGTTAAAACAGTGATAACTCCAAGAGTCTTCATTGAACTTTATGCCGCCACGTCCACGTTTGTCCTGGCTCTCGCCATTGTGTACGCAGCAGGGTGCATTAAAACTTATCCATCCGCCTGATGTCTGTTTGCGTTTTGCTGGCAAGTAAGTTAGAAGATCAATCATGCTAATATTTTAGCATCATTGTACATTTTGTACAGTCTTTCGGCTAAAAATTTACTGCCTTTTTCATTTGGGTGGTGCCCCGGTGCTAAACACTTGCCATGTTTGTGGTTCATTTCCTCAACAAACCCTCTGGCGTTCCAATTTGGCACTCCTGGTACGAGTTTAGGTGGTGGAAAAACGTTGAATTGCAAAAGTGCAAGTCCATTAGCAATACAATAATTACGAAAATATTCAACTGCAATTTGATAGTTCATATTCCAAAGTTGTTCGCAATCACTGTGTACTGTATAAAATTTAATAAATTCGTTCCATGTGTGATTGTCATGATTCCAATGACTGTGCATGTATGGACTTCTATCGTCCTTGCTATACCAACTTTGCCTGCTGGCTTGGGTAAGTCCAATTATAACCAGAGTATTTTTGTCGAAGTGCCCTGCATACTTATTAAACTCCCACATGGTGCTTTGTAGACTCCCGCCGCTGATGCCATAGTTAAAAACTTTTTTAACACCCATCAGGCTAGCAAACTGCCCTAGTGTACAGTTTTGTTCTCTGTATAATCTGCGTTCTTTATCAGTGGAAGGATTTGGGTGCTCAATTTCGTCGCCGTGTATCCAACTGCAACCGAATCCAACTATTTTGTCAATCATATCTAGCGATATTTAATGCTGGTTATACTTCCGAGGTTAACTTTCACATTTGGAGCCTGCACATAGCCACTTCCGCCTGCTGTAAGAGTAAGTCCCGTAACGCTGTCTGAACTTATTGTACCAGTTGCTGTTGCACCAGTACCTAGTCCTTCGATGTCCACATTTGCAGCACCAGTGGTTAAGTAATCCGTGCCACCAGCCGCTACGCTTACAGTGCTGACAGCACCTCCGCTTATGGTTGCTGTTGCTGTTGCACCTTTACCGTATTGATTGATTTCAAAACGAAGGTAGTTGTGATCGCCACTCACGTTTAAGTATGCCCGGGCTGTTTGATTTGTGTACACCGTTTGTGTGCCGACATCGTACCATGGTCCTAGTTGTGTATCACTGCCCTGTGCTTTAACGTTGCCAGTGAAGTTGTCAAAGTCTAATTGGAATGTGGTTAGGTCTTGTCCGGCGGTGTACGCTTCGCTGGTGTGTACCCTGTTCTTACTGTCTAGATCCTGCGGTAGATGGCTTGGTACCGTTAGATCCTTACTGGCTACAAAGTCTGGATAAACACTGTCTAGTACATCAGCAGTGCCACGTCCGCCCGCATAGTCATCTACATAAACAGTTTCCCACAAATCTCCACTTCCACGTTCAACGCTGTAGTTTGCAGTTTGAGGATCTACTGTAGTGAGATCTTCTTCGGTGAGTGTAACTTTTGCCCTACCATATGTAGAGTTAAGATGCACCAGATCCTTGCTCACAAGTTCTGTTTCACCATCCTGGCTTATAAGCCTGAAGGTTAATGTGCTACCTGAAATATTTACAGGCTTCTGGTCTTGATTGATAAATTCAAATAGTATGACGTTATCGACACCACGATTGATTTTAAGGTTTTTTGCGTACACTGGTTGCCATCTCCGATCAAAGTATGCACCACTGGTATTGATTAACAGTACCTGCTGTTTTTGCTGATATAAATAGGCAGTGGTAGAATACATTTATAAAACTCCGTTATAGCACTATTTATGGGACCAGAAGTATTTGAAAAATTAGCAGAACGTTATCCTTTTATAACCTTCTGCACCTACGCTACCAACGAGTATGTTGGAGTAGTGCAGAATCAGGATGACATTGTAACCACCATCTACGACTTTGGTGCAATACAGAGTCAAGAACTAAAAGAGTTATTCTTAGATCTTGCAAACACCTGGTGGTGGGAAAGCAATCGCAGTATCCCAATAAACATATTTCTCAAAAGTGAATGGGATCCGTTTAAGCCATATCTAAAAACTTTTATCAACAAAGACTTAGAAATACTTCATGGCCCTTGCACAAGCCTTGCTGAACTTAGCAGAAAGAAAACCAAGCGAAAAAGTATTACTCTTGTGCGACGGGTGGATTAGCAATCTGCCATTTTAAAAACTCTAGGTTCTGATGATCCCATTTTAAAGCAAATATTGTAAAGTCTTGCTCTGTCATAGCAACACAATGATACTTGTCTAACTGTGTATATACAATGGGTAGCCTATCCAGTTTGTCTGTGATACTACGCCAGGCATAACCTCTGGTCATACTGTTACTGCCGCCAATGAATGGCCATGCTACATATTGCATTTTTCTTCCAACAAGTTTATGTGTAGCGCCACCAACCTTGCATAGCTGATGCTGTGGCTTTTCTTGAACGTGAATCCAGCGGTATCATCGCCGTCCCATACACTAGCAAACACAGTTTCCCAGGGCTGTCTCTGTAGATGTGCTTTACCTGGACGTATAATAGCAATAAAAGCCGCCATCCTTGGAATACTATCGGGACGCATGGCACACACTAAATCATGATAGTTGCTGATGTGTACCACCTCTTCACAAAATTGTTTATCTAACAGCAGATTCCAATCAGGCTCTTTATCCAGCATGGCATCATAGTGAGCTTGATCGCGTATCAGTGTATAAACACTTTGATTTAAGAAATCAATCTTGAAGTATCCGCGATCCTCTGCTTCACGATAGTCAATACTTGCACATCCGTGTATAGGATCAGTAGGAATAGGAGTAACATACACTCCTGAATTATGTTTGCGAATTTCGCCATTGTTTTCCTGACGTGCAGGGATATGCTTGATCAACTCAAGTATACTGTCGCGATCGCCAAAGTCTATGTCAACATCTGCACTCATTACCAACCTGCCTGTCTTAGTATTTCTTCTGCGTATGCCTGATCCGCAGGATAGTCTCGAAACTTCTTCTGCCAGAAGTCTGAATCAATCCAGGGCCACACTATCTGTATCTGCTCTGTGTTCATGTTGTTTAGAAACTGCTGTCCTGACTCGCAGTTGTAGATTATCCATGGGCTTATCTTGCCTGTGCTGATAGCATAGGTTACTGTGTTGCTGTTTCCATAGCGTAGCACATCATGTGGCTCGCAATCCTTTTCCTCACCCCAGGTGATAGAGTAGTTTATAGCACGTTGTAGTGCGTCTGTGAGTGCTTCTGTGCGCAGATACTGTTGCAAGTACTCGTCATACATGCTGTCCTTTGCCCAGTGATCCAGTTTCTTGTTGTTCTTGAGCAACCAATCAATGTAGCGTTCCACATTGATTGCATTGATGTTCACACACTGTCTGCCAAACTTTACAAACGCATTATAGTAAGGGCTCTTGGCAAAGTCATCATAGGTCTTGAATTTAGCTGATCCTTGTGTCATTTCATAGAAACGCAGATAGGCGTTCAGTCCAATCTGAACACCCTTTTCATTTTGCTGTTGATGTCTGCGTTTAGGTTCGCAAAGGTGTACTGCTAGTGTGCTTTCTTTCTTGAAACCTTTGTCACAGTATTTGCAAACATGACTACTTGTCGTTTCCAAGATCCTTCATCATCTCCCGTAGTTCTGCCTTGGTGATTATCTTGCTGAGTGCGTCAATGTCACTCATCTTAGCCGCTGGCATGAGTTCCATTAGTGTTTTCTTAACTTCGTTGTTGCCTTTGTCTTTCTTCTTGGGTGCAATCCATTGATGTCTGTGTGATCCCATGCCAGGACTTATGGTAGTTGCTAACAACCATTGTAGCTTAGGATGTCGGCTTAAGTCAAAGAAATGTTTGTTCAATCTTTCGTTGCAGGCAACCAAATAGTATTCTTGCAGTTCGCTAGGTCCTTGCACCGCACTGCCCCAACGTATCATCAAAAAGTTGCTGAACTTTTTGCGCTCTTCATCTGTAAGGCTGTCATAAAAGTCTCTGCCTTTACGATCCAGTTGTGCCATTTCATTTTGTATGCTCAGCTTTTCCACTAGAATGCCTTGTTGTAGTCTACTACTTCGCAGTTGCGGCTGATGTCTTTTACAAAGTAAGCACACTTAGGATTTTCTCCATCCTCAAAAGGCACCGCTAGCATTTGTCCATTCTTAAGTTTTGGTGCATACCAACTAACATCCTGATACACATCAATGATTTCAATGTCATGATAAGTTGGGCTAAAACTACTTCGAGGATTAAACTCAAAAACTTTAAATCCTCTATCGTTAATGCTGGTAAGAGGAAGCATTTCTAAATCACCAACATCAGGTTCGCCAATTAACACTTGCCAATCAATGGGCATTTTTATTTGGTTGCGTCCTATTCGTAAGACCAGTGCCGGCGAGTTAAAACTTTCTAAGAATATCAGCGGAATGAACAGATAGTCTGGATCATTCGGATCACTGTTATCAAAGATAGCAAATCTCATGTCATCAACTTCTTCAGGAAGTTGATCAAGATCAAATGTTATATTTTCTAATGTAAGTATTCTCATAATGTTATTTTACTTTTTTAGTATTTCCATGTCAAATGCAATTTGTTCTAAAGTTTCCAAAAACATAGCATGTGCTTCTGGTGGATTATGGTTTCCGATAATAGCGCCACCATGAGGCATATCCCAAGGTTGTGGCTTGTCTTTGGGCCAAAGATGATTCCCTGTCCACAACCATTGCTCAGGAGTTGTGGGTCCAGGTATAAAAATAAATGGAATGTTGCTGTCTAATAGTTTTCGTATGCCATCCCTTACAATGCAAAGATCCATATGGTACTGTAGACCTATATCATGCAATTCTGCAACATATGATTTGATTGCCTCTTTGGTAGTTTGTTCTACTGCTGTATATCTATCTTCTAACAAATTGGCGATTGTATCTCCGATGATGAAACTTTGATCTTTGAACTCACGTTCACTGGAGCAATCATATCCAGTGTAATCAAAGTGTTGTATAGCAAGTGGTGCCCGCCACCCAAGTTGATCAACCACTATGTTTAGTCTATCACTGCTGGTTGCACCAACAATTATAAAATCAGCCTTGCGTTTTATAGCGTGATCAATCTGTAAACGTATCATATAATTGGTTGCTCCAGGGCGAGCCAAACAATGATAATGGAAACTATTTCGTTGTGCAAACTGTTGTAAAAATGTAGGCTGGCTTGGATACTTGGTATCGTCGCTGAGAAAACTGCAACCACAAACAAACAGATTTTTCACTTCCACTCCATGCGTTCTTGCGTGAATGGATAGTTTGCGTCTTTGTAGAACTGTTTGCGTTTGGTGAGGTGACGTTTTGCAAACTTACAGGTGCTGGTTACATCCCAGATTTGGACATAGTCTTTGTCTTCTGCTTTTCGAATGCCGCGTCCAATACTTTGGATTACACGAACAAAACTTTTGCCAGGCTCAATGAGAACAAGATTAAATATGCGAGGAATATTAATCCCAACAGCCGCAACTCCGTAGGTCGCAACAATAATCTTGCCTTCCGATATCTGTACTTCATCATAATGGTCTTGACGCTCGCCGGCTTTGGTTGCACCGGATATAAACACACTGTTGGGCAGACGTTTTACCAACTCCTTACCGGCATTTACCCGGTCGACCAGTATCAGTGTGTTACCTGTATTGTTAACCTCATCAATAAGGCTAGCAATTGCGTCTAGTCTGCCTTCTTCTTCTAACAAGTATTTAAGTTCACTTTGATAGTTATTATGTTCCACGTGATCGACCAGTTGCACAACGTTCACATGACACTGTGCTAGCACACCCTTGTCCTGTAGTTCGCTGGCACTGAGTTGGTTGATCACAGGCCCAAGGCTGACATGCAGGCTTTGGAACTCAAAT
>Ga0222718_10001243_pt1 | contig 24991 bp, 37 predicted proteins | sample C33_27DmetaG_FD_165045 | JGI IMG/M metagenome (GOLD analysis project Ga0222718, IMG submission 165045) | Estuarine water microbial communities from San Francisco Bay, California, United States - C33_27D | ecosystem: Environmental > Aquatic > Marine > Unclassified | place: USA: California...
CCACCCTTACTTCCATCAGGACCAGAGAGATAACCACCACCAGACTGAACCACAATCACATCAACAATACCAATATCACCAGTAGGCACTGGTGCAGGTACTAAAATGTTAGGAAGAGTTGGAGTACCAATAGATGGAATAGGAACCGCAACACCAGGACCATCAGGTGGTGCTACTGGATCTAATCTATACAAACAAGTGTTATTTTTTACATTCCTAAACTTACCTGCTCCTGCTGTAACAACCAAGTCAAGATAGTCTCCATCAGATACCCATCCAATGTCTCTTTCTACATCTTGCTGAACAGTTACCTGATCATCACCTTCTAAAATATACTTTGCAGTTGCAGTAGAAGAACCAGCAGCATTACTTACTAGGTCAAAAAATCTTCCCCTAGTAGCAGTAATTCTAACATCAGACCAGTCACCATCTGTTGCTTCTTCTACTTCAAAACCTCTACCATCATTACTAATTCTAATTCTTGTTCCACCATCTTCAGATTCAGCCTCAGGTGAAATGACCTGAACATCATATACTCTATTTGCTCTTACTTGCCTAGTTTCATTAAGATTAAGTTGCCTGTCTGGCGGATCTGATCTATTAGTTCTTGGTTTTTGATAATCAATACCAAGGTCATTGATAATGATTCTGTTAGAGTAATTAGCAGATGTAGTGATTCTAAACCCAACATCTGCATTATTATCTACTAGTACATCCTCCTGAACAGTCTCTGTTCCTCCGTGCCAAGCATCATCCATTCTCACAGTAGAACCACCAGCATCAATCTTCAGTGGGTTAGGTGTTGGTGTTCCATCTTCTAAGAATCCTTGAACCAGATAATCTTTACCAGGAACAACACATTCAATATAAGATGTCCCTCCCTCATTCTCTCCACCACTGACGTCATTGCCTGTGTAATCCCATCCAGTAATAAATGCTGGATCAGCATCAACTAATCTGAAAGTAAATGTATTAGAAAGAACAGCAGCCCTTGTAACTGTAAACTCTGTATCTACACACTCAGGAGGTAGTTCATTTCCAAATCCAGTAGGACCTAGACCATAGATTGGTGATGATCCAGCAACAGGACCAAGAGGGACAGGAGACAATGAAGGTCCAGGTCCACCAGGGAATGGATAGTTCTGTGGAGCAAAGGGTCCAAACCCAATGTTAGGTGGTGCTAATGCAGGTGTACCTCCACCAGTTCCACCAATAGGTGTTCCATCAGTAGGTATTCTACCAAAGACTGGTTTTAATACTGTGCCATTACCATTACCACATAGATCAATAACTTCTGCTCTAACACTTTCATTATATCCTACACCAAAGCTGACCATATCAACTCCAATGACATCACCAGCAGCACCAATCACTAGATTGCCAGCTGCTCCTGTACCATTACTACCAAAGAACTCTAAGATAGGTGCCCCACATAGTATCTCTCTGGTATTGCAATCGTCTCCCAAGTTAAACAGTTGATCTAAATTAATGTCAGTGAGCATATCAAAGGTGTCAAGTGCTTGCAAACCTAAATTTTGAGTCTCTTGGAACAATCCTTTTGCTCTATCTGTAATGGAAGTCAAATCTCCTTTACTAATTAGACTTCCACCTGAAATAATATTCCAATCATTAATTTCTGAGCACTCTGGTCTATCATCACAAGACAGGAATGAAATAAGTTGATCAATCATTCCTAATACATCTCCACCTAAATCAAGAGCGCCCTCACCAATATCAACAGCGCCAGAGATCATACTAGACAGACCAGCAAACATTCCTTCAATGATACCACCCAGGGTTCCAAAGATTCCACCAATAAAGTTATCAACAAAACACTTAGAAACATTGATGATTCTATCAACAGCATCTTTGAGGAACTTAACCATCAATTGAACCAATTGACCCATTATCTTCCTAAAGAAGCAAGCAATAGTATCAAGAATAGTGCTTGATGTTTTCTCTACGAGAGATCTCTCATTGGGAAATGCAAGGTCATAAGCAAACTTAAGTGCTTGATTTGTCTTATTCTCTACATACTTTTCAATCTCAGCATAAACTACCTTCAGACCACCAGCGATCTGTTCAGCATACATCTCAAGTTTCTGATTGATCCATTCTTCTTTATTTGCTATATCCTGAAGAGCACCCTGTTCAAAATCATATAATCCTTTCTTTGCTGACTCTACATCCTGAATAAGATTTCTAATAGACTGTTGTATCCTACCAACAGGAAGAGTCTCACAAGTTTTAGGTTGTGCTAGTGCAGAAGTATTCTCATCTGCCTGATCTTGATCTAACTTTGATATTGTTACGTCTTCAATACCTGTTTTCTCTTTACCATTTATTGTAGCAGCAGCACCAGATTTGCCTTGAGACAATGGTGCTGCACCTGCAGGAACAGGTTCATTAGGTGGCAATCCTCTAAAAGGAACAAACCCAGAAGAAGGAACATTCTTCATCACTGCCTGATAGTCATTGTATCCAATACAACCCATAATAACAGGTTGCTGACCTTCTTCTCCGTCTAAAAAGAAACCATAAACAAAAGTTCCTTGTACTATATTAGATGTCTGAGAAAAAGATCCTCCACCACCAGAGGTGACAGGATACATAAGAGTTGCCCAAGGCAAATCCTCATCAGGTAACTCATCTTTTTCAGCAGTATGGTATCCCATAATGCGAACTTTATATCTCTCACCATAACCCATATATTCAGGGTCACCAGTACCTCCCACATTCTTAGGTGGGAGATTTATCCTCCAAGTTTTGGCATCAGGGATTTGACCGATCCACCACTGGAATCCGTCTCTTCCTACAAAATGATTTTGAAATAGTCCTTGTTCTATCATTTATCTATCTTTACACCGTAAGAATCTCTAATCAATCCAAGGCTTGTAAATGTATCTGATGGAGTTACTCTATGACAAACATGTGCCACTAGATAATCCCCACTGGTTTTCTTATTTATATCCTTACCTGAACCAGTATTACCTCTAACCTGGGGGAAATCACATCTTATCACATCACCTGCTTTAATACTAAAGTCTCCTTTAATTGTAACATTGGTCTGGATAGTAAACAACTGATTATATCTCATAATAGATTGAACCATTGTTCCTTCTGCATCAAAGTTTGCTTTAGTGGGGTCTTCCTTCCATGCTTTAAGTTGTTCTTCTGCAGTATCTCCAGGAGAATTATAACCCACATCCCTAACAGCACTCATTAGTCTAGTTGGAGATGCTGTGAATTGTTTTGCTACCAAGTTACCACTCTCTTCACTTTGCTTACCAGCAGTTGTGATCTTATTTTTCTGATTTTCAATACCATACTGTGTTACTTTATAATTAAATGATACAGGATCATAGAAAATAGTTCTGTTATTATAAGCACCAAGAGTAAGGTTTTGACCTAGATCAATATCAGTATCAATAGTATAGTTTATGATACTAGCATCATATCCTTCTGGAACTCCTGTAGTATTACTAAATGCATATTTCTTTTCAGATGTCTGCTTAAATAGACCATCAATAGACTTAAAATGAATGGCATCACGTGTCTGATAGAACAGATAACCTGCTGCTCCATTTAATGTATTACCACCACTTCCACCACTTGCTGATACTTGTGGAACAGATTTAGATGCTAACCAAGTACAAACATAATATGGTTTTCTATCATTACCAAAGAAGTTATAGTTAAGACTAGTGGTATCTATATCAAGTTTAGAATCTGTTTTCAAAACATCCTTAAGGATTGAAGATACATGAGTGGAGATAGGTGCTTCCTTATATCTCTTCACAACTCTTACCTGATCATTAGCAAAGTATTCACGTGATGTTAGATCAAGAAAGTAAACATCTTTTTGTGTTCCAGGTATGGCATTTCTTACTCTATTAACATACAAACCATCCCCAAATTTTAAAGTATTGTCATAATTATCTTCTATCTTGATATCAATTCTCTCTCCACCTCTGATTGGTAGGTTATCTAAAAGACCATCAATAGCACCACCCTTTGTATTGCCAGTCTCCACTACAGTAACAGTTGCTGTAACGTTATTAGACAAAACACTCTCATAATATGAGAACTCTGTTACTGCAGCAGACATATCTACAGTCTCTCCACCATTAGATTGGATAGAGAACTGTAGAATATTAGCGGGTTCTGATGCTGAGTTATGTTTTGCCATTAACCTTGCTTGTATAGGAATCCCATCAACTTGGATTTGTAGTAACTATTTACCAACGATCTGGTAGACCCACCCATTACCATAACACCACCAGAACCACCACCCATCATAGGAGATTCTTGACCTCCTCCTCCTGTTGGATATGGAATAGTCACTGTCTGTGATCTACCACCCTCATAGGATGCTCTTGATGCAACAGAGGAAGACTGTGCTATAGGAGATACTGTAGGCGAAACCTGAGTGCCTGTCAACTCTCCAGCGTCTAATTTTCTAAAGTATTCATCTATCTCTGCTTGTGATGCATTTTCTCCTGGCTGCTGACTCATAGGAACAGTCAATGGTTTATTGATAGGAGTAACTTGTGGCGCAGAAGTAGTCCCACTCAGATCAAGTGCCTTTGCTGCGTTCATATATTTGGCAGCATTGCCATCCTTATATGCCCCCCATGCATTAAAACCTCGAGTATCAAAGATTGCTTTTGCTGCTCTAGCATTAGTTACTGGATCAAAAAGATCTTCATTGGAGCTAATACCAAGTTGACGTCTTCTCTCAACACCAATCTCATCAATCATGTTAATCTGCCACAGACCATAGGAGTTATCTCCTTTTGCTCTGTTTGAGTTGTGTTTTCTGTTGTTAAATGTTGACTCACCACCGGCAATTGCTGCCATAATCTTTGCTTGTTCTTTAGTGAATCCTGCCTGAATGGCATACTCTGCCATCTTTTTCAACTTTGCATTAACATCTGCACCCATATCAATAGGACCAGTACCATTTGCTTGAGTCACTGCATCAGGATTCATTCTAGGGTCATCTTTCATTATCTCAGCAGTTGCATCTTGTTGTTCTTTTAGTTTTTGTTTCATCTGCTCTTCTGTTATCCCTGAATCACCAAGAGGACTCAGACCTTGACCTGTAAGATTCTTAGCTATCTGACCATAAAGATTCTTAGCTAGATACTCACCAAGACCAGCACCAATCACACCACCAATAAAGGTACCAACGCCAGGGAAAACAAGTGACCCTATGAAACCACCAAGGGCAGCACCAAGAGAACCACCAATGGCACCAACAATGGCGTTATCAAGTGCCTCTCCCATTGCCAAATCAATACCAACACCAATCAATGCACCAAGGATTGGTATTCTTTTGAATGCCTTTGAGAACAAACCTAATCTCTTAGCTCCCTGCTTACCAAATTTTTTTGTTGCAGCTTTTGATGGAGCACCTGATCTCAATCCATTTCTTGGAGCAGAATTAGATCCTGTCCCTTTTGTGCCACTCCTTCTCCTTGCATTCTTACTTGCAGCACTTGCTCCTGATGCACCAGCAGCCTTAGCACCAGCAGATGCTACTTTTGCAGCTAAAGACTTTGCAAGTCTTACAGTACCTTTTCCTATTCCTACTAAAGCTTTACCAAGAAGTTTTCCCATACCAGTAAAAACTTTATTGAAAGTTTTGCCCATCAGTTTAAGGGCAGGTTTAAACACTTTCAATACAATCTTTGTTGCTGACTTAAATGGACCTGCAAGTGCATAAATGCCCCACTTAAGAAGGTTCATCTTATTGCCAAATGCTTTTCCAAAGTCAGTAAAGAAACTCTTGATTGAATCAAAGTTCTTTAAGAATAGTACAGCAAGACCACCTAGTAATGTATTCAATAAAAAGTTAAAGATATTAAACCTACTTGCTACACCTGAAATAGCACCAACAGCACCTAATAATCTACCACCACCCTTTTCTAAACTTCCTTCTCTATCTTCTCTCTTTTCTTCCTGTCTTTTCTTATCCTTCTTCTTAGATTCTGCTTTCTTTGCAGTATATTGTCCCTGGAATGCCTTATCCAAAGAGGAAGTAAGTCCAACAATATTATCAAGTTGTTGTGTTAGTTTCTCATAACTTACATCACTACCACCAGAGGATACTTCTGCTTTTGTTGAGGTGGATTTCTCTACTGATGATGCACTACCACCAGCATATTTTTGAGTTGGTTTTACTTTTGCTTTGGTTGAAGACTCTGTAGATGAACCTTTCTTCTTATCCTTACCTTTACCAGTAACAAAATCCTTTGCAGTTGATGCTGCTTTCTTTTTTACTACACTCTTTGTAGCATTTGAGAGCAGACCTTTTGCTGCACCTAATAGTAGAGATAAAGCCATATCTTATCCTACTATGTTATAGATTGATTTAACTACCATCATCTCAAAGTTGTTACCATCAACAGCAGAGAATCCAGGAACCTTTGATTGATTAGCACCAGAGTTAGACAATGATTGTCCATTCTTACCCTGTCCTGCAGGAACCAACACCACATTTATTTGTGTATCACCAGCTCCTGCAGGTATATTGATTTGCATAGGACTACTTTTGGTATTTGCTACCTTAGCAGGTCCTCTCATATCTTTAGTATCATCGCTTCTTTGAGTTCCAGAACTAGTTCCCCCAAACCTTGCAACTAATGCATTTACATCTTTTTGGAGTTGTCTTGATTGTTGAAAGTCCCTTGAATTTATAGCACCACTACCAAATTGTGACCAAGGTATATCAAATGCTTTACCAGCATAGTGATATGATGTATCAGCGTGTGTTCCTTCATTGGTAGATCCAATTTTATACTTACGTCCTGAAGGACCTTCACCTGCTGCTAATGCATTTTGCACTGAAATACGAAGGTTCTCAGAAGAGAAAGCATAGTGATCATGTGCGTTTGATCCACCATGATCTGCTCTGTATCCTCTTCTCCCAGGTTCTCCATGTAAATGTTCAACAATACCACCACCCTGCATAGCCATAATCTGACCACCACCAGATGCCATCTGAACCTTACCCATCTTAGGTGTATTAGTTCCACCTGCTTCTGCATTCATACCCAATAAAGTATCAGCACCATAGGCATCTACAGCCTTCTTGCTCATCACAATCTCACCAGGTTGGAGTGCTACCAGTTGTGTATCAGGACCAGCACCTGTTACTTTTATTCCAGTCTGACCTTCTACCTTACCACCACCATCCATCGTTGGTGCAGTGAAAGTCACTGGTCCACCTTGATTAGGTGGTTGACCGGCAAGTGGTATAGGTTGAATTTGTGCGAGAGGTATCAGTGGTATTCTAGGAAATGTTACTCCACCTCCTCCAAATATAGAAAGAGCATTATTGACCTGCTTCTCCATCTCACCTATGGATGTGTTTATAGCATTCAGTGCATGGTTGAGAGGCATTATAATATTGTCATAGATGAGTGTGATGAGATCATTGACCATACCAATGATGCCATTGACTAAACCCTTCCACATCTTATCAAAGTTGCCAGCAGGGTCTTGTAAGAATTTAAGTAACCATACAAAAGCACCACCCATCAGCGTTTGTATAACAAAGTTCTTAATGAAATCAAAGATATCCATTGCTGGTTTCATTATCTTCTCAGCCATTTCTTTTATCTTAGAAGACTTACTTTCTTCTCCTTCTAGTACTGCCTCTCTTCTTTTTCTTTTTGCATTTTGTTTTGCTTTGTCTTCTTTGGATGCTTGCTTTTTTTCCAACTGCAATTGCTTAGTTAGAGTTTCAAGTATCCCTTCAAGATTCTTTTCAATAGTTGTAAGACTTGGCGCTAAAACATTCTTGATGAACTCCATTGTCTCATCAATCTTTTCATCTTCTTCATCTACTTCATCCAATCCTTCCTCTACTTTCTTATCTAAACCAGGAGGAAGTACCTTGAGATTCTTTCTTGGTGAGGTAGAAACATCACTAGCAGCATTGAAAAAACTATCTTTATCAACTTTCTTTTTCTTAACCGTAAATCTACCAGTCTTGCTCTTTACTCTCTTGTATTCATTGGTCAGTAATTCTGTTTCTTCTGTAGGGATTTTGCTGTCTGCCATCCTAGCAGCCATCATCTTCTCTTTTAGAAGAGTTTTATATGTACCATAGTCAATATCATTTATATCCTCTTGACCCAAGAGTCTCAGTATTTTCTCATCAACTTCTTCAGTAACTAAATCGTCTTCTTTATCATCTGCTTTAGGGATAAGTGCAAGAGCAGAAGAACCTTCTCCAGATTCATCAGAGGATGCATTTTGGATAGAATTAATTAGTGCATCTAAACCCGCTGGAACGTCCTCTTCTTTCTTGGCGTCTTGAAGTTCTCTGATCAACTTTTCAGCAGCAGCCTTCTTACCAGATGGACCTTTCCTTTGGATTTTCCTAGCCATTCTTTGTCTTCATTTTTTGCTCTTCATCTTCTAAGTGTTGTGTTAAAAGATTCACATAAACATCTCTCTCCCAAGGGATAAGATTTTCAATCTCAGTTAATGAATATTTATGGTACTGCATCAGGGCAAAATTGAGTTTATAATATCCCTCAAGATCCATATGGATCATGCCTATGCGAAAAAACTTGATAATCCCTCAAGCACTACTTCACTTTTCTTCTTTGTTGTAGGGTTAGTAACCTTAACTGTATGTGAAAGTTTAGGCATTGTGTTAAAAAACTTCTCAATTTCTTTGAACTGAAGGGAATTCATCTGTCCAAGGAAATCTGTTACTTCCTCTTTAGTGCAGTCAGCAGTTGCCCAGACCTCATCAGCACTATATATTTTTTCAATACAAGTACCAATCAATTCAAATGATTGATCAACATTTGATTGATTCTCAAAGTCAAAGTTGTTTTTAATAAACTGATCCAGTGAAGGATACTTCATCTCCATCATCAGAGTTTCATCAAGTTTGATTTGTTTTGTATGAGTTTCATCCTCAACAACCTTGATGTCATCAAGATTAATCTTAACTGGAATCTCTGTAATACCATCATCAGGAGCGATAATATTCAATTCAACTTCTTCTCCAACAGACTTGCCTCTGATATTCAGAAAGAGAAACTCAATATCAAAGGTAGGCAATGTCTCAACCTTGATCCCCTTACTTATAATACAACTCTTAATTACAGCACTGATAGCATTTGTAATCTGTTTTGTATCTTCACTCTCTAAGGCAAGGACTAATAACTTCTCTTCCTTTACAAGGAATGGCCTATACTTAATTGACTTCTTTGTAGAAGGCAGTTCCAACTCATAAATTGGAGTAGCAATTGTTGGTAAGGGCATAACAACCTAATGATTATTTCAGTGTGAATATTTATCTCTGCTGTAGAGAGGTAGGAATTTTAAGTCCCAGATCAATACCAGAATTAAAGACAGCACTATATGCTATGGGATCACTCCAAAAATCTGGATTAAAATTAAAACTAGATTCATCTAAAGTGGATATTGGGTTCTTAATACCAGATGCCTTAGTCAATGTATACCTCACATAAGAGAATGAAACAGTGAGCTTAAGTATATCACTAGTTGAATATTGAACTGGTGTTGCATTCATTGAGATTGGAAATGCATCAATGAAATTATAATACAATGCCTTATCAGAAGCATCCTTCTCAAATTTAGAGACATAGATACTTGTTTTATATGATTTTGGATACGCCATTCTGTATCCAGCTCTAAAATCATTATATCCATTATAAGATCTTCCACCCTGTCCCATACCAGAGATGAAATCAATCCATCCATCAAAAAATTCTATCACATTATACTTCTTATCAACATAGAAAGACATATCTATGTTGTTATCATATATCCTTCTATAGGCCATCTTCTCAGACACACCAATGTAGTCTGAAGTAACATCATGAGTTGCTAAGGAACTACCAGGAAGGGTTGTATCACTGCACAGGAGATCAATATCTCTACCATACTGCTTATATACACCACCCATTGCATTATCAACATCAGCAGGTGGTTGAACTTTGACCTGATAGACTGAGGTCTGAGCAAGATTCATAATCCTGCTCTTCAATTCTGAAGTACCTATACTATTTGGTTTTGGTCCTGCCATCTATAAATAGGCGTGATTACTATTACTATGTATGGCAGCAGCTATAAAGTCTGTTTATAAACCGACTTATCCTGAAAAATATCAGGGTGACTCTAACAATATAGTATGTCGTTCCTCTTGGGAGCGCATCTTTTGTAAGTGGTGTGATCATAATGATAACATCCTGAAGTGGGCTAGTGAAGAATTTTCAATCCCATATGTATCACCTAAGGATGGAAAGGTTCATAGATATTATCCTGACTATCTGATTGAAGTTAAAGAGGCAAGTGGCAAAATTAAAAAGTATATTATTGAAGTGAAACCAAAGAGGCAAACTCTTGAACCAAAGAAACCCTCTAGGACAACCAAGACATACATCAATGAAGTGACTACCTATGCAGTTAACCAGGCTAAGTGGGTTGCTGCTAGAGAGTTTGCTCTTGATAATGGTGTTGAGTTTATGATAATCACAGAAGACCAGTTGGGTATCAAACCATATGGAACAGGAAGAGTATCTAAAAACCGACACAAATAGATTGGAGTATGTGGTTGATGATATTATCAATCAACTGACTCCTGATGATAGGATGCTTGCTCTGCTAGGTGCTCTGCCTGAGGTTGAAGTTGTTCCTGATGTTGGTAGATACTATACCTTCATCTACACACCTAAGACACCTAGAATTGAATATGATGAGTTCCCTCTAGTTGCTTGCATTGGCATATACAAATGGGGATTCAAAGGCATCAACTATCATTGGGCAGCAAGAGGTCAAGATCCATTCAGAAATTATACCTGGAATGAAGTTCAAAGCAATCTACACGTCATCTACCCACTTGAACTAAATGATGCCAGGTCAATTCCATATCAAAATTTCAAGATAAATACTTAAAAATATTCTGATGGCTCAGATAACCACTAAAACATCATTTTATGGTGTCCCTACAAAACTATTAGTTAATACTAATACTGGTCAGGCAGAAGTATTTCTTGATGGAGGTATCTTTGGTGACACCAAAGTAGCAGAGGTTGGCGCTAATAATGATTGGAAAATAACTAATCTTCCTCAACTGACACGCAACCTTAATAATAGACGAAGAAGGTTGGGTTTAATGAAACCTCTTACAGAATCTGAAGTAAATAAAGCATTCTACTCACAACCTAAAGGAGCTAGAGCATACAATAACGAAAGAGCAGCTATTTTAAACAATAATGATTCCTATAGTGATACAGATGATCAAGAAAAAATAGAAAATCTACAAAAGCAATGGGTTAAAAATAAAATACCATCAACAATAGACCCAATAACTGGAGATAAGATTTCTAATGATGGTAAGGGAGCACTTATAGCAAACCCAAATAAAACACCAAACCCTGTAATTATAGATGATGGATTATCAGGTGCTCCAAATGCTCCAGTTCTTCCAGCTCCAGGAACCACATTACCAGAAGGTTCCCTTGAAGGCGCAGATACAAGAGGAGAATCTTTGTCTGGTGATAAACTTCCAGTTCAAACACTAAGATATCCTAAAGGATCACCACCTCCTGGATTCCCATTTGATTTTATACAAATAACCTCATACAAATATGTACCAGCTGGTCTTGATTATATCAACACTCCAAATAAAGTAGGCGAAAGCGTAGAAAGTAGATATGGCAATCAAACTGCTATTACTACTGTCAGTTTGCCTATGCAACCAAACCTATCTGAATCCCATTCAGTTGGTTGGGGTGGTGATTCTTTAGATCCAATCAAAGCAATGTTTGCTAAAGGATCAATGACAGTTGCAAGTGATTTTACCAATATTGAAGCTTATAAAAAAACATTTGAGGATGCAGGTAACGATATTTCCGCATTAGGTAATGATCCTGCTACAATAGCATTTGTTAAAGCATACTTTGCAGGACAGGCAGTTGGTGCAAACATCACAGGAAGAACTACTGGTCAAGTGATCAATCCCAATATGGAATTGCTGTTCAGTGGTCCTTCATTAAGAACATTTAATTTTCAGTTCAGACTCACACCAAGAGATGATGATGAAGCAAAAGAGATCAGACAGATTATCAAATCTTTTAAAGCTAATATGGCTGTACAAAGATCCACATCTAATCTCTTTCTGATGGCACCAAATATATTCAAACTTAAATATATTTCAGGAGATGGAAGCACTGCCACAGAACAGCATCCCTTCTTAAATAAGTTTAAGCCTTGTGCTATGACTGGATTCAATGTGAACTACACACCTGATGGATCTTATATGACCTTTGAAAACAAATCTCTTACATCATATGATATAAGTATGTCTTTCAGTGAACTTGAGCCTATCTATCAAGATGATTATACTAATGATTACAATTCTAACGATATGGGATTCTAACAATGTCACTACCTTACTTCAGATATCTTCCTAACTTTGATTATGTGAGTCGCTTACCTGACTCTAAGTATATTGGTGACTATGTTCAGGTAAAAAATCTTTTTAGAAGAGCAAAGATTAATCCTGAACTCTTTCAAAATATTAACTTCTTTACTAAGTATAAGATTTCTGGAAGTGAAAGACCAGACAATGTTGCTTATAAATTATATGAAAACCCATACTTGGATTGGTTAGTTCTTCTTGCTAATAATATTATCAATGTAGAAGAAGAGTGGCCATTGACTCAGCAATCATTCTTCAACTATATGTTGAGTAAGTATGGTTCAGAAACTGCCTTCAATGAACCTCATCACTATGAAACCATTCAGATAAAGGACAGCAATGGTAGAGTCATCTTAAGAAGAGGTCTTGAAGTTGCTAGTGGTTACTCCATTACATACTTTGATAGTGGCATCAATCAGATGGTGACCAATAATAATGTTGCTATAGTGGTTACCAACTATGATTATGAAGATAAGATTCAAGACAGCAAAAGAAATATCTTTGTGGTGAAAGGTCAATATCTTTCTCAGATAATCAATGACCTAGAAGAAGGTCTGCTTTATAAGAGTGGTAGTACTCAGTATATCACTGATGAAAATGCAAAGGGAGACAATATTAGACTCTACGAGTAAGCATAAAGAAGGGGGGCATCAACCCCCCTTTCTAATTATTGTAAAATCCTCCTACAAACTCTCTTACATGAGGCTTGATTTTCATCGCATTCAATAAGACAGTTATAATAATCGTTGATTAGATTAGATTCCTCAAGTGTCCTATCAAGAGTATGAGTCAAACTATCAATGTCTTGCCTCCATCCTTCCAATTGGTTATGTGAAATTAAATTGTGCATGTTACCTCCAAGAATAACTTGAATATGATATAGATGTAATCCTTATGAACCTCCATAATTCTAGTATATCTATACAGGTTTGGGGCATTTTTCAATTGTGTTGAAATAAAAATTTATGCCTACTTATTAATACCTATGAATCTAATAGGGACAAAAAAAGAGGGGTATTACCCCCTCAAAAGATTAATGTATGCTGCTATAACCAGTAAAGTTAAACAAATCTGATTATACTTCATTAACTATCTGCTAGTTTAGCAAAATAACTCATAGGATCGTCATCTTCGTCAGTAGAAGGAGTAGGTGTACTGTCCTGAGCAGCTGCCTTTGACTGTTGGTATGAGGACTCAAGCTTGCGCATGACTTCATCTTCACTAACTGCCTTTTGCTCTGTTGCTGCATAGTTGTCGTACTCTGTTTCTTCTTGTGCTGTATTACGAACAGTCTTATTTCCTAAGACATAATCCATACGCTTCTTCAAGTCATCATAAGACTTGAACTGGTCAGCAGATGTGAAAGCAGACAGTGAATACTGCTTCTTCCAGATTGCTTCCATAGCATCATCATCAGTCAGGAGTGGACCAACACTAGCAAACTCACTGGAATCATAGTTCCAATAACCTGCAACCTTCTTCAACTTCAGTTTAAAGTTTGCTCCCTGCCAGAAGTCAAAGGGGTTGATTGGTGTCTCATCCTCAAACTCAGGTTGCATGGCTTCCATGATCTTATCAAAGATCTTCTTACCAAACTTGTAGAGGAATACTCCACCCTCATTCTGAGGATTAGCAGGATCCTTCACAACATAGATGTTTGCATAGAAAGAAAGCTTACGCTTCTGCTTACGAACAGTGTCTTTGTCTGCATCATTACCAGTGTTCCACAGTTCCCTGTTGAGTTCTCCAACAGGATCCTTACCACCAATAGTAGTAAGGGAGTTCTCAATGTACCAACCACCAGGACCCTGGAAGGCATGTGAGAACAGTTTTACCCAAGGAAGATCTTCTCCATCAGGTGCAGGGAGGAAACGAATAACTGCATATCCATTGCCAGACTTATCCATCTCTGGTTTCCAGAGGCGTTCATCAGCACCACCTGCCTTGTTATTCATCTTGTCAGCTTCTTTAACCAGTTTGTTGGTCAAAGCGCCCAAAGAACTTTGCTTTTTAAGGTCTGAAAAACCCATTTGTTATACTCCGTATAGGTTGTATTTGGCTTGTGTCCTTTAGCTTTGGTGAGGGTCAGGCAGCCTCTAGACCTATTAAGAATAGGTCATAGTGATTGGTTTGTCAAGTAGAATCTCTGATGGATTTCTTCATGTTATCTATGATGTTAGTCATATTAGAAAACACATACCCTAGATCCACATCACGTGGAAATCCTAATTGTCTAGCAGAAGACATGATACTCTCTTTCATTTGTTTTGCTTCTGGGTCATCTGATAGACTCACTCTAGTATAAAGTATCTGCTGCTTCTTCAGCAATTCTTCTAGCATTTCTACATGCTCTATCTTATCCTCATTGCTCATAGAAGCAAAGGAGAATACCTTATTATAAATCTTTTCTTGTAGGTCAGAGATTTCTTTAAGCTCACTCTGTACTATATCTGATTTAAAAAAACTCATGATTCTCCACAGACTATTTGCTTCAAAATTTTCTTGTAGCGAAACACATCCACTGATATGAACGCATCATATTTATCTATCCTCATAGATAAGAACTTCCATACAGGGTCATCAAGTCTAACATCAAAATCAGATTTGAATCCAATAATTTTATTAAGTATAACCATTGTCTCAAGTGAGATAGTCTTTGATAGATGCTCTTTGATGATAGTTGGATGCTTTGTTCCTACTATCTCAAACATACCATCAAAACTCTTACCATCAAAGGCATTCTCTATCTCTGTTTTAAATGTATACGCAAGTGATTGTAACCTTTTCTTCCAGTCTGTGTAGTTCTGTTCTCCATTCTTGACGATTTCTCCAATCCACAATGACTGAGGATCATCGCAAGAAACGAAATTAGAAACAAAGAACTCAATAACTTCCGTATCATCTTTCTGCCTACTTAATTTTTCAAAAAAGAATCTGTCACGTCTTTTGTAAAAAGAATCAAGAGAAGCCCTAGACTTCCCACCATACTTATGGTAGTCATAGCTCTCCCTTGTGAAATGGTTCTTTAATCCTAAGTAAGATTTATAACACTCAAAGGGATTCACTTTTGATATCATCTAGTTGGGTTGTCACATCACAAAGGTAGCTTAGCATGAGATGTTCTTTTCAGCAAGTTCAATTCCATTGCTTCGCACTTCAGTTTCTCCTTAAGTGGTTTGGAAATCAACTTGGGAATTGATTCCAACTCAACATTATTCTTCTCACAGAAATGCACAATAGCATCAATGTAACTCATGCCATTATTTTTATGGGCAATAGATTCAATCTCTTCTGCAAATTTACGAGAGCAATAGAACTTGCTTTCTAAAATTTTGTCAATACTGTTTTCTTCAGGTTGGGGCATATTCCTGTAGTTTGAATTCAACAAACTCTCTAATATATTTTGAGAGTAAATTGATGTACTTTCTTTTGTCGTACTCTTCATAAATTTCAACCTCGCCATTCTCGCATGACATAATAATTACAAACTTCTTTACCATTATACCAGTCATCTCATATAACATGCAAGCATATGCTGCACACTGTACAAAATGAGAGTCAATCCACTTTCTAGGCTTTGGTTTCTTTGCTGTCTTGAAGTCAATGACAGCAAGTTCTCCATCATATTCAGCAATGCAATCAACACTACCAGCAATACCCAATTCAGTACTAAACAACGACTGTTCAATAGCATGGATATTTTCTATCTTATCTAGCTCACTCTTAGCTTGCTTGAAAAGATACTCTGATAATGGTTGAACAGGAGGAAGATTCCTATTCATCAAGTAGCATTCAGCAAGGGTATGCATATCAGTACCCCTACTTGTTGCTTGTTTAGTAACTTTATTTGCTTCCTCATTACCAACCTTTGCTCTCCATGACCTGAAGACTTCACGATTGTAATGACTAATGACTGAGGTAATAGATACTAACTTCTTACCATCAGGTGTATCATAATATCTAACTCCATCAATCATCTCTCTGGTGAGAGATGGATAATCAATTTCAATATGGTTAAAAGTCATAAACCTAATTCATGTTTGGCAATAATGTATTCTTTGACAAGACCACTTCTACAAATGTCCTCTGCTTCAAATTCTACCATACTAAATGAAGGCATGTTCTTTAGGATACGAATGAAGTCAACAATACCATTTCTCTCTGCTGTCTTAATTAAATCAGACTGAGTAGCATCACCACAGAACATAATCCTAGAATTCTCACCAACTCTAGTAATCATAGAGTCCAGTTCATGGAAGTTGAGATTCTGAAACTCATCAACAATGATGATAGCATTGTCAAATGTGGTTCCTCTTATAAAGGATGTGCTCCAAAAACTTACAGTTCCCTGTGCTTTAAGATTAGCATACAACATCTCAAAAGCATTGTCATCAGGCATCTCAAACATATACTTTACCATATTCTTATAAGGAATCTGATAAAGGGATGACTTATCTTCATGGTCACCAGGAAGGAAACCAATCTCTCTGGTTGCTACAAGAGACCTGACAATGTAGATTTTCTCATAGGGTGTCTTGGGGTCTAAGACATCTAGGAGAGCATTGTAGAGGGTAATAAAGGTCTTACCTGTTCCAGCACAACCATAGGCAACCATGTTCTGGTCTTTGCCATACTGCTCAAAGAACAACTCTTGATTTTCAGTAAGAGGTTCAATCTTTTTAATATAATCAAGGTTGATTGGTTTCTTTCTTTTCATTACTCTGTTACTCATTCCAAAAGGCACTGGATTAGTGCTTCCAATTCCTGACTTACTTTTTCTAGGCATACTTATCAATCATAGTGTTTGAGGGTTGACCCTGGTGCTGTCTTAGCTTTTGAGATTACATCTTTCCATCCTGGGTATTTGGTATAAAGTTTACCAAATGTTTCTCCCATCTCTATACCAAGTTTAGGAGAGTTTTCAGGAGTATAATATCTTTCCCAATCAGGATTATCCTCACTCCACTGGTCCCAGTCATGGATACTCATGACTATCTCTTTGGTCTCACCAGTTTCCTTATGTTTAATAGGGTATGTTGCCATACATCACCTCACAATGTTTTTATATTTAGACCCAATCTAGAGCAGCACCAATAGTAGGAAACTGTTCTGAAAAGATTCTCTTACACTGATTAGCAATGTCCATATGCTCTTTCTGTGTTCCTGATTTTTCTCGGAGATCAATATAATGCATCCAAGATCGTAGTGATCCTGACATATACATTCTTGTCGGAACTGCCAATGGAAGCACCATGCGAGCACACTCCTTTGCCACACCTCTTTCCAGCATCTGTTGATACAATGCCATAGAAGAATCAAATAAAGTCTGCATCTGCAACTCAAGATTTTGTACTTCAAAAGCATCAAGATCATCAATAGAATTCTGTCTATTCTTTGTATCTTGACGACGTAGTTCTGGTAGAGGAATCCGACTATTAAGGAGAGAAGAGTCTGCATATCTTTGTGAGAACTCTTGGAAAGTAAAAGACCTATGTCGCAATATCTGAGCTGCAATTGCTCTGGTAGTTTCAATCTCCAGAGTCATAAATGCCTGCTCAAAGATACTCCAATGCTTATGCTTAATGCAATACTTCAGAAGACCATCAAAGGAATCATTGCCTTGATTAGAAGGATTACTTACTCTAGCACAATATGCAATATGCTTCTCTGCATCTGGAGTAACTGATAATAATTCTACTTTCATTTCTTTTCCTGTTTCCTAACCTTTTTTACTTCTTTGAGTTCATCTTTAATCATTTGATAGGCATCTTCAGGTGACATCTTCTTTGACATCTCCATGGCAGTAATCACCTCAACTCTTGTGCCAAAATGCTTGAGTGCTTCCTCAAAGCAGCTTAGTTCTTCATACATTTTTATCACTTTTAAGAGTATCTAACATATCAAAAAGTTCTTCTGATTGTTTTACACTATCAATCTGATGAATAAGACCTGCAATCTCCTTACAGATAAATGGTTTTTCAGTACGAGCAGCAAATGCAAGGGCATTCCTTAGACTTGATGTTGCGTCATCTAAACTTTCATTTACACTTTCACTTAATGCCATTTTTTTCTCCTTTAAAATATGCTTCAAAGTATGCAACTATCCCAGAGGATATTGGGTTTCCTTGTGAGACCCAAGTATCAACACACTCATAGATGTCTTTTGTAAAATAGTTTTGCTCTTCTATTCTAGCACTTCCATATTTATTAAGCAATATGCTGAGACATTTAGCTCTGTTCTTTAACCTGTCATCAGAGTATCTCCAATCACTATTCATCATCTTCAAATACCTCATCATAATCAGCAAGAGGAGGTAAAGTTTCTTCCAACTCTGTGGTATATAATTCTATATCTGAATAAACTTCTGACTCCAATGAGTCTACTAAGAGTCTAAGATTTCTGACAATCAATTTTAGTTTATCCTTTTCCATGAAAAAAGGGGGGCATAATACCCCCCAAGTCTATCACTCTTTAATAGTTTTAGCAACTATCACTTAGTGTAAGTGCGTCCTCTATAACAAAAGATTCCATGTGTTTCCTCAGTTGAGGCACATGTTTCATACTCTACACCACGATATGCAGTGTGAGCAATCTGAGCATCATGAATTGCAGATGCTTTTTCAATCTGCTTTTTGATCAAATGAAGTGTGTTCATTGTAGGTACTCCTAAAGTAGTTGGATTTTTAAGTCCGTTCCTTTAGTCGTTTGCGTCCCATATACACTCAGGGGTAGATTCCTTTACGGTCTCTATCAATTCTACCTTAAAAGCATTTGAGATATTCTCATTTGCTTTCATCTTCAGCATGATTGCATCAGCTTGTTGGCAGGTGAGTGTTGAATAGAATAATAGTTCAATCATGGGATCAACGGAACCGTTGCGCGACTTACTTGCGTCTCCTAATCAAGTCCTAATTTGTTCCTAATTGGGAGATGAACGATAGATCTATTATAGACCATATACTATATAGACGTCAAGTGTGTTGAATAGAAGACATGCTACAGATCAACAGTACTACTAGAGTTAACCACAGTAGTGTAGAGATGCAAAGTCCCTTCCTTCTCACACTGGAGATGCCATCGTGTCATTATAGTAACACCATCTTTGGTTCCACCTGTTATCATCTCTCTACCTTCCTTTGTCATGGTAGTGTATAAACCATAGCGAGTCTTCCAAACATAGAAAGTATCATCAATCAGCTCAGCATTATCTGGAACTACAAGTGCTTCTAGTTTTTGAACTACTTCATCCATTGTCTTTATTTCTGTGATCATATTCTATAACAATTTTTCTATGTTCCGTTTTCTTATCACTATCATATGTAAAACATCTATAGTAATTGACTTCACCACCCAGCAGTTCTCCTACTCGTTTTAGAAGACCATCTGCGATGTTTTCATTGATTACATTATTCTCAGTCATGTTGCTTCCTCCCTAATCACGCTGACGCCAATCTGATGGTTTGTCTTGTTGAAACCAGTCCTTGATATCATCAGCACTATCAAATCCTGTTTTATGATTAGATGGATCGGGATCGCCTAAACCTAATCTGTTCATGAAGTCATCAATACTTCCTTCTTCAATATTCTGAGAGTGTTGTCGTCTTGCCATCTTCAACATTTCATTAGCAGATGTATTTGCCTTGGCAAGTTTCTGTGCCCAAACCATATCATCTAGTTTAACTTCTTCTCCATTTGCAATGCATTTACAAATGAACTCCAGTCTTAATCTGTATTGAGTTGAGAGCATATTAATCTCTTATTGTATTATTTATTTTAGAAACCTTCTTCTTCTGCCTCTTCAATCATCTTGGATACAATATCTTCTGTGCCATCAATGGTCTTGATAGCAAACAGACTAGACTTCTGATACTTTTTAACTTTTTTATAAGACTTCAGAAGTTTCTGAACTTGTTCTTTGGGGAGTTCAAACTCCACATTGTCTACAAAACCTTCACTCATTTCTTTTGGGTCCACAATTTAGGATTAGCTCTACCTTCTGCTTGAGTAATATTCTTCAAGTCACTACGATAGTTGTCCCAGTATTGATCAAAGATCTCTGATACTTTTAATGATATCACAATATCAAACTTAGTCATACCATCCTGAAGGTATTCAACTAAGAATGCACTGGATGGTAGAGTCTTATCCTGAGATACTGTTACATCACAATCTGTATAGATTTTCTTAACTCCTTTAGACATTAGGAGCGACCTCCCCATTGGATATCAGGATATGCTTTCTCCACAACTGCTTGAGAGAGTTTGTATTTGGACTCCAAAGACTTGTCTTTCACCAAGCAAATAATCTCCGCCTCACTGGGGTGAAGACCTTCAAGCATTTGAATAAACATAGTCTCCCTACGAATATTAGATAGAGTATCATTGCCACCTTTAACAAAGTGGTAAAGGTTTTTCCATTCCTTTCTAAGGGTTGTGTGGTCAGTCCCAAGAGGTGCCTCATTCTTTTTATAAGGAACTACACCCTCAGGAACAACACTCACTACTGTAGTATCAAAGTTCCAGATCATCAGTGCCTTTAAAGCATCAGTTTCATACTCTTTAAGAATTTCAGTTTTCTTTTCAACACCCCTTGTTTTACTTACCAATTCCAAGATTTCATGCATGAAAGGGTTAGGTGGGAGTTTCTGTATTGTGGTCATTTTTATAAATTCAGGTTGGGTTATTTATTCTTCATCCTCAAATGTTTCAGGAACATTTTCAAATCTCACTGCCAGAATATCATCTGGAATAATTTGTCCATGTTCATCAAACATTTCTGGATGTGTTGGAATGAAAGTTGAATTCCTTTCAATCACATATTCTTTGAGCAAGTATCCAATTATTCCTCCTACTAAGAGAAATATAACAGATATAACAGTAGACAATGTAAGAGTGACTGCTAACATTTTACTCCTCTTTTTTAGAACTTATTTTTTTGAAGTCCAAATGAAAATTAAAAAAGAAGTCCACTTCTGTTGAATAGAAGGATACAATCTTTCCAAACTTCAATTGGAAGGTCTTTGGACTTTGTTTACTCCTATTTTTGTTTCTCAATAATAACTCAACTCCTCTGTTAATCTTCAGAGATGAATCACTTTCTTCATTATTTAGAGGGGTTCCTCTTTCTTCCTGGTCTTTTTTCTCGCTCATACTTCCATGCATCCTGTAGTAAAGAGTGAAGATAGTTCTTTATTTTTCTGGCATCAGGTTTACCTAGATGACCATATCCTTCTCTTAGTTGTTTGTGTTGTTCATCATTACCACCTTCAAGGTATTCTTCAAGATCCATAATAAGAAGTTGAATTTCTCTGGACACATTACTATCAATAAACTCCTGAACATTCCTCTTAGTAGCTTTGCTACTCTTCAGGTAGTCATACATGTCGAGCATATACTTACCTTTAAAGGCATAGTCAATAGTATGTTCAACGACATCATAGAGTTCAGATTGATCCATTACACCAGATTATTTTCTTTAAGGTATTTAACAGTTTCAGTACATCCACCTAATATTGTATCATTTACCACAACTCTTGGGAAGGTAGATCCTTTACCAAACTCTTTATAGAATTCTTCTCTGGTAAAATCTGCTCCTAATTTATACACCACATGTTGCAGTTCTGCAAGTTGAAGTGCAGCCTGAACCTTAGTACAGAATGGACATCCATCCTTAGAATATACAGTAAATGTCATAATAGAATAAGAAAAGGTATTGAGATTAAAAGTATTGAAATTATAAATCCCCCTGCTATTTCAAACAGGGGGAGTAGACTATGATCAATCATCTAGTCTGCTTCTTGCTTCAGGATTTGTTTTGAGTTCTTCAATGAAGTCTTCCTTAGCAAGTTTTGGTGTATATCCAGGATAATATTGTTTCATAAGTTGAGATGTACCTAGACAACTAGGATACCCACCTTTGATCCACACCTCTTTCCTGTCTTCCAGAACAACATGATTGATTGGGAACTTAGTCTTTTTAGCCATAGGTAAACGTTTTTCCTTTTACTTTAGTGTCATTCTCTCCTGTCTTACCAGGATTCATCTTACCAAGTTTAACACGCTTTCCCTCTCCTGGCCAAGACTTGTTTGTACCAACTAGTTGAGCGTCACCTTTGGGTTTCTTTTTAATCAGAACAGAATCCTGATTATATTTCTTACCCAGTTTGGTGATTGTCTTTTTGAACTTCTTCTTACTCATCTTACCTGATGAAACAGCATGAGATCTCTCACCCACCTTCTTCTCATCCTTAGTTCCAGGGTTCTCTGTATACCTACCAGAAACCTTTGTAGCACCAGGAAGACCTGCTCCCTTGATATCTTTATCTAACTGCTGGGAACGTGCTCTGTTCTCCTTGTTAGACTTGTCTCCTCTTTGAGCAGACATGATAGCAGTACCACCTTTCTCATTCTTTTGACGAATTCTATTGAGAGATGCTTCTTGTATAAATTCTGAGTAAGTCCTCATCTTCCCTATGACTTTTCTTTATTTATTTCATAAGGATGTTGAGGTTTATGCTCTCTGTCCATAGGTTGTGATCCTGTCAGGTCTCTTCTGGATTGGTTCTTAATTACAATAAAAGCATCCTCATTATACTTACGAGTACCAATAGGTGACTGCCACTTCTTGTTGTACTCTTCACCAACATCAATACCAGAGACTTGGGTTCCCCCAATCTCCACATCAATCTCATCATCAGTAGTCCAACCAAGAGTGTTGATGATCCTGGCAAGTTGTTCTACAAGTGTGTCATCTCTCTCATCAGGTTCTAGATTACCAATCATCAATACAACTCCTCTTCTTTTCCAGTTTCAATTACACAATCAGAAGTAGGATATGAAACACAGGTCAATAAGAAACCTGCTTCAATCTGATCATCATCCAGGAATGATTGATCACTCTGATCAACAGTGCCTGAGACAATCTTGCCAGCACATGATGAACAAGCACCTGCACGACAAGAATAGTTGATATCAATTCCTGCTTCCTCAGCAGCATCTAGAATGTATTGATCACTCTCTACAGCAATAGTGTGGTCACCATCTTCAGTCTTAAGAGTTACGTTGTAGGCCATAGTTCTCCAATAAAAAAGGGAGGTTGCTCTCCCAGTATACAATAAAAAAGCACTCCTGTCAAGGGAGTGCTGTCCAGTTTGGGAAGTGATTTAGTCCTTATAAAGGTCTTCAAGTCTTTCTCTTGATAGATCCATATACATCAACTCCTCACCTGGTTCAGGTGCTTCAGGATGACGTGGTTTAGGTGGTGTGACACTTTGAGAAGTGGTTTATTCATCCTCCACATCTAAGTTTAACGTAATCAAAAAGTTTTTGAGGAACATTAATATCTAATGCTTTTTCAAATCCTTCAAATCCTGGTGAGGAGTTTGCTTCACAGATTCGGTATCCGTCACTGTGAAATAATAAATCAACACCAGCAATATCAAGATCAAGTACTTTTGCAACCTGAATGCTAAGCATTTCCATTTCGTCGTCCACATCGTATGCTTCCCCTTGACCTCCACGGGAAATATTGGCTTTAAATGAACCATCTGTAGAGGTGCGTTGCATAGCACCGACAACTCTACCTCCAATTACAATCACACGCAAATCTCTACCTTCTGATTCTTTAATATACTCTTGAATGATCATAGAGTTTTTAGAATCTAAGGAAGAAATAAGTTCAGACAAATCCTCAAACTGTTTAGAATCTTCGCAAAGAAAAACACCAGCACCATGAGAACCAGTCACAACCTTCATAACACAAGGAAATCCTACTTGTTTCTCAACAGTTTCTGCTTTACAAGGAAATCTTGTAAGCATCGTTTTAGGAATAGGAAGTCCTGCTTGAGCCAAGATTTGACTTGCATATAACTTATCCTTTGATGCCTCAATTGAACTTGAATTTGGTAAAGTCAATACATTCAACCTTTCAAATTGTCTGAGAACAGATAAGTTAAAGTAACCAGTACCGCTGCCAGTCCTAGCAAGTACGCCATCTGGGAGAGGAACAATATCGTTACGAAATCTAATAGATTTACGGTCATCTCGTGATACGATTAAATCGATTTCATCAGCAAATACTACTGTGAAATCAATACCGTATTTATCAGCTTCCTCAACAAATCGTTTACGTTCGTACACCTCGGTGGTGAGACGATTACCAAGCATCCAAAGTTTCATGAGGTTTGTTATCTACAGGGTCATTATACAATAAAAAACCACCCCCGTCAAGGGAGTGGTGGACAGTTTAGAAAGTGGTTTAGAGAGCATTGCCCCTAGGCAATACCTCCTCTGGAAATACAAACTGCTCGTGAGGCTGGTCAACTGGTGCTAACCAAGCACGTAGTCCCTCATTTAATAATATGTTCTTCGTGTAGAACGTCTCAAATTCCGGATCTTCTGCTGCTCTAATCTCTTGACTCACAAAATCATAAGCACGAAGATTAAGAGCAAGCCCAATGATGCCAATAGAAGAGACCCAAAGACCCATGACAGGAACAAACAGCATAAAGAAATGCA
>Ga0222718_10001245_pt1 | contig 24973 bp, 25 predicted proteins | sample C33_27DmetaG_FD_165045 | JGI IMG/M metagenome (GOLD analysis project Ga0222718, IMG submission 165045) | Estuarine water microbial communities from San Francisco Bay, California, United States - C33_27D | ecosystem: Environmental > Aquatic > Marine > Unclassified | place: USA: California...
AAGAATGACTAAGGCTGCAACGTGAGAAAGAGAGCGATCTCGCGTGGCGTGGAAAATGCGCCCCCAGAATAAGCCACACGTCTTCACAAAATGAAGATCGACGCAAGCCGATTGGCTTCAACGACTTGCTCAAGAGTACACAAGATTCGGAATCAAGATTCGGGAAGATTTGATTCAACATTTGGTCAAGATTCGGTCAAGGTGTGTCCCCGAATCTCCAAATCTTCAAATCTTGAAAACGGTGTTGAGTGTTTGAATAACGCTGGGGGCATGACGTGCGATTAAGCCCGCGGAGCTTGCGCTCCACGGCTATGCCTCTTGTGCCTTCGGCACCCCGTTTGACGAGCAAACGGGGCTACTTTTTTGCACTAGAACTACACATTTGGTTTCACAAAGATGATGCGACCGGCACTGGTCTGATGCACTTTTGTCACGAGCGTATCAATGTCTTGGCCAACATGTTCTGCTCCATTCTCGCAGACAACCATTGTGCCATCATCGAGATAGCCGACACCTTGATCGGCAGCTTCTCCCCGTTTGACGACTTTGATTTTGAGATGATCGTCGGGTACAAATCGGGGCTTCAACGCATTGGCCACGTCATTCATGTTGATGACATGAATTGATTGCACGGAGGCCACTTTGTTCAGATTGTAATCGTTGGTAACAATGCGAGCGTTCATATCTTTTGCGACATGAACCAACCGCTCGTCAACGGTCATATTCTGAGGCTTCTCACGATCTTCTGTGATACGAACATCGATATGGGTGCTTTCTTGCAGCTTTGCGAGCACATCCAATCCTCGGCGACCTCGCGAACGACGATTCTTGTCATTGCTGTCGGCAATGTCCTGTATCTCCAATAACACAAACTCTGGAACAATCAGGTCGGTTTCAATGATGTACGTGTCCACCAGGTCGGAAATGCGTCCATCAATTAACGCGCTACTATCCAGGACCAGTGGCATGCCGCCCTTTAACTCACGGGCAAATTCCACGTAAGGAATGATAAAACGAAAATCTTCTTTAGTCTGAATCAGAAACGAAATGCAAATGTAGGTCAGGAAGAGTGTCGTGAGTAGAGTGACTCCTGGCTGGAATGGATCATCGATCACCGGATTTAACGCCAGCATCGTCAAATAACTCAGTAAGGCTCCCACTAAAAGTCCGAAATAAATTGCGGAAATGATGTCGATTCGCTTTTTGCGAATGAGCAAATCGGCAATGGGTGCGAGTTGAGTGACACCTAGCAGTACAAGAAACGCCGTGAATTTGTATTTCTCAATGATCAATACAGGGTGTGAACTGGTGCTGATATAACCGGCAATCGCTCCGGCACAGACAACAAGATACATTGTCCGCACGAGTAACAATAACATAGGAATTCCCCAAGAGTTGGTAAGAAGCGACTCGGTTGATAATTGTGGATATCATCAGGTGTGAGACATCATCAATGACAGATTTACGCCGACATTGTGAACGTCCGTCACATAATACGGCACCGCATGGCCCAATGCCAGTTCGTACTGTTTTTTAGAGAAAGGCGTTTTTGCAGAAGATTCCTCACTGGTGAATTCAGATTTATCGATCTGATCCTAATATTTACTCAGATAGCATCCCTGAGGATTAGTGGATTACTTCTCCACCTTGTCTGTTTTTATGGAAGTCAATCGCGGGATATAAATTCTCTGACCGGGTTTCAGATTATCGGGAGCACCCAACCCATTCACTTGAGTCAACTTCTCTGCCGTCGTCCCGTAATGCTCGGCAATGGACCTCAATGTTTCTCCCTTTTGGACCTGGTGATAATGGTCCTCTTGAAGGGAGGGAGTATGTTTCAAAACCTCTTTGGGAGAGACCACGGGAGGCTGGTCTGAAGTCGATAGAATTGGGGGTGACTGCGTTGGTCCAGCTTCTGTGCTTTGCACGGGGGCAGCCTCTTCTGGGATCTCCAGACGGCAACCGTTGAGCATTGCCAGTAGACAGGCAATCACAAAGACTCTCAGCATCACAACGCTTTCCGATCTTTGAAGGCTGTTGAACTATGTATTGATCTGGTAGATTCTAACCTATTCACTTGGTACATATTCAACCCTGAATCACAGCGGATGAACGATATGAGCGAGCGTATCTCTTTGGAAGATTCCCTCTCTGCACTACGCAACGCAGCGCGCGAGGGGACGATTTCTGAATCGACCTGTAATAATGCCACACGTTGGTTGAGCGAGGCTCCTTTTCAACGCTACCAGAGTGGCATCATTGCATTGGTCAGCCAAAAGAACTGGGATGAACTGACCAATCTTTTCTGGCAGGTGATTCCCTTCGGAACCGGTGGTCGGCGTGGTTTGATGTCAGGGTTTGGTTCTGCCACCATCAACGAACGAACGATTGCCGAATCAGCACATGGATTAGCCACTTACCTCAAGCAAGTGAGTTCTTCTGATGATCTGTCAGCCGCCATCGCTCACGACACTCGCAATCGCTCACCCGAATTTGCCAAACTTACCGCGACAACCTTGGCCGCACATGGGCTGAAAGTTTATTTCTTCACCACTCATCGGTCGACTCCCGCACTCTCATTTGCCGTCCGTCACTTGGGCTGTGATGTCGGCGCCGTGATTTCGGCCTCTCATAACCCGCCGTCAGATAACGGTTTCAAAGCCTACTGGTCGCACGGCGGACAAGTATTGCCACCTCACGATAGTGGTATCATCGACTGCGTTTATCAGGCGGGAGAAATCCCGGTGACCGACTATCAAGAAGCCGTCTCAGCCGGGCAAATTGTCGAACTGGGCGACGACATCGACTCGACCTACGTCAAATCAGTGGCCGCTTTATCGCTCTCCTCAGCTCGTGACATCAGCGGCCTTTTCTCGCCTCTGCACGGTGTCGGCACGACTAATGTTTATCGCGTATTGGAAGAAGCGGGCTTCGATAACATTGCCATGGATGAAGAGCGTAGCCAACCCGATGGAAACTTCACGAATGTTCCCGATCAACTTCCCAACCCGGAACGACCCGAAGTCTTTGCGCCTTTGGAACAAATTGCTGCCAAAAGTGAAACTGCCGTCATTCTCGCCTCCGACCCCGACTCGGACCGTATTGGAGTTTCTGTCCGTGGGGCGGACGGGAATTACCAAATTTTGACCGGTAACCAAGTCGGATCGTTAATTACCGATTATGCCATTCGCAAGCAGCAGCAGAAAAACAGTGATCTCTCCCAACAGGTCGTGATCGAAACGGTCGTGACATCACAATTGATCGCTAAAATTGCCTCTGCAGCCGGGGCCGATGTGGTTTCTGATCTGCCGGTGGGTTTCAAGTACATCGGACAAACTGTTGATGCCAAGCAGAATGAAGGAAAGACGTTCCTGATTGGTGCCGAGGAATCGCTCGGCTATCTCGCTGGAGATTATGCACGCGACAAAGATGCGTCCATTGCTGCACTGTGGCTGATGGAATTGGCGGCAGAATTAAAACAAGAGGGGAAAACCCTTCTCGATCAACTCGACAGTCTCTATGTCACTCACGGCTATCATCAGGAGGGTCAATTTTCCAAGGTTTGCCAGGGAGAGAGCGGGCAAACCAAAATTGAAAAAATTCTCAAAGCGTTTCGTGAAACTCCCCCCGAAGACATTGGAGGCTTGTCACTGAATCAAGTCCTCGATTACTCCAAACAGGAAATTCGCGAATTGCCTTCGAATCGCATGAGATCGAAGCTGGATGTCCCCAAAGTTGCACTTTTAATGTTTGAATCTCCTCCCGGCCCTTTCCGCTATCAGTTTGCGATTCGTCCTTCAGGAACAGAGCCAAAATTGAAATTCTATCTCTTTGCGCAAATGGATTGCCCGTCCGTTGAAGAGTTACCAGAGATCAAATCGCGTACGGCAACTTTAATGCAACAGATCAGAACCTCCCTCGATGAGTGGTCAACAGCCGTCGAAGAATCCTGAAAACCGGTGCCTCCTCTATCACACAGAAAGCAGCCTGACGACATGAAGCGTTTGTTGCCGTATTTCCAATTGATGAGGCTTCCCGCGCTCTTCACAGCGCTCACAGACACGTTTGCCGGCTTCATGATGACATTGGGCTTGGCACCGTTTTCTGATCTGTATCTTCTTTTAATCGCAACGACCGGGCTCTATCTCTCCGGGATGGTCTTCAATGATGTCTTCGACGTTAAGCAGGATACCGCTGAGAGGCCCGAACGGCCCATTCCCTCAGGTCGTGTTCCTTGGACAAATGCCGTCATTCTGGGTGTCGTGTTGATGTTGATCGGATTAGGGGCAGCGGCTGCCGTCAGCCCGCATTGCTTGAAGCTGGCGGGACTCATTGCTGTTGCTGTGTTGGCTTATGATGCCGTGTTAAAAAAGACCTGGCTGGGACCGGTGGCAATGGGGAGTTGTCGGTTTCTGAATATTTCACTCGCAGCATCCGCGGGAGTCTCAAGCTTTGCACCCTGGCAAGGCACATTTCAGCGACCTCATTTGGGACTGGCTATGGGAATTGGACTCTACATCGTCGGTCTGACGTTCTTCGCCCGCACGGAAGCCTTGGAAAAGAGTCGCAAAAAAGTGCTCATTCTGGGAATCGTAATTGCCAACGCTGGACTGGGAGTTCTCTTTTGGCTCGTTAATTTTTGGCCGGGTGACATCGCTCCCTCCAATGTTTATTTCGGCTTGGGAATCGTTGCGTTAGTCCTGAATCGGCGCTGGATTCGTGCGATCTCAAACCCCGAACCCCGATTCGTACAAGCGGGCGTCAAAAGTGGATTGCTCTCTCTGATTGTGATCGACGCACTGATTGTCTACTGGAAAACTGGGGAGCCAACGTATTCGCTAATTGTCCTGGCTGCTTTATTGCCGGCGATGTTTTTGGGACGTCTGATCCCCATGACATGATCTGTTGTGAGACGATCCGAGAGATTATGTGGCCTATCCCATCGGAGCCTGAAAGCCCATCCCCTGGAAGTCGGTAATCGGTTGTGTGCCGGCAAGTTTGATCGCGGCAAGCTGGTCCAACGCCAAAACAACTTTTCTTGCCCCATGAGCATCCGGGGTTCCACGATCAACGAGTAGCAGAGAATTGCTGATCAAAAAGTCCATAAACGGAATATTCTCGTTCTGTTTGGTCAGAATCATCCCTTTACGGTCAATTGACGAAGGCCAGTTCTCAAACATCATACGCCAAGCATCGGCTGTCATATCCATGTCTTAACCTGTTTCTGCGAATGCCTGTTCCTGCGAATGAATGGACAGGAAATCAGAATCATGATTTCGAGCAACCCTATTGCGACCAGCGTGGTGCTGAACCATAAAAAAACCCGAGCTTCTTATGAGAAGCTCGGGCTGAATGACCCCATGGGGATTTGAACCCCAGTTGCTGGAACGAAAATCCAGAGTCCTAGGCCACTAGACGATGGGGCCGTCTGGCCGCGGAAATCATGCCTGATGATTCCCGAAAGAATAAGGTAATTTCTGTTTCGGATGTGTCAAGCCAATGGCTTCATTCGTTCGGAGAATAAGCGTGAAAAATCTCTAAACCAGAAAAAATCATCCGTTGCAACAAGAGCGACCCGAAAATTTCCTCGCTGGTTCGCGCAATATAGCAACTCACTTTTGCACAAAGTGAGTTTCAGAAATCAAGGCTGAGCCTCCGCAGCAGGTCTCAATCTTCGCGAGAGGTCACTTCTGCCGATGCTTGGGGAACCTGTTCTACAACCTCGGTTTGTTCCTTGACGATCGCTTCATGCACCTCACTGCGATGAATGGGAACTTCCTGTGGTGCCTCAATTCCCAAGCGAACACGATCACCGCGTACTTCCACGACGGTAATGACGATGTTCTCGCCAATGACGATTCGCTCATTTTTTTTTCGGGACAAGACCAGCATCAGTTGAGTAACTCCAAACATTCCGAGAGGTTCACCTAGCTGATGTCATGATGACATCAGAATTAACCAGGTGCAGATATCCAAATGATCTGCTTACGAATCTCTCGTGCAATTAAGTGTATGAGTCTGGAAATACAGGGTCAATAAGCCAAAGTGGTGTATCGATCAGAGAATTTGGACCCGCGCAGCGAAAAAACACGACCAGCCCAAAAACTTACTGGAAACGTAAATCCTGACAAGAAAATACCTTACAGCACACACTTGCGAAGATCTCCAAGATGAAGATTAAATCGGTATGGTGGTGTAATTATTTTGGAAATTTTCAGAAAATGAGCGCAATCCGACCAGTTTTCCTCAAGACGACAGTCAGTGGAAAGGTCGGCAATGGATCCCCGGAGCATGAGTGCCCGGGGATTCATTACTCGAATTTTGAAAATCGGAGTCGGTAAAACCGATCTCAGACCATGTCTTTCAGACCTTTGAGAGGTCGAATTTTGACGACGTTGCGAGCCGGTTTGGCTTTGAACATGGTCTCTTCGCCTGTAAAGGGATTGATTCCCTTACGGGCTTTGGTTGCTGGTTTGTTTTGAACGGTGATTTTCATCAATCCTGGTACATTAAATACACCAGGGCCTTTGGCACTCACTTGCTCACCAATCAGACCGGACATGGTGTCCATGAACGAACTGACTTCCTTTTTGCTCAATCCCGTCCGCTCAGCGAGCTCTGCAAATACTGCGGACTTCGTCATTGGTTTTGGCCTATCTGCCATGTTGACTTCCTCTGTGGCTGGGGTTCATCCTGATTAATATTCCCACGAGGGGTTATTGCCGTAGTAGACTGTTGAAAGTCTCAGATGTCAATCACTATGTTTTGTGAATTCCCCTGTTTTTTTAGGTTTTTTTTCGACAATTCGCGCTTGACTGATGCTTCGAGAGCTACTCGGATCCCGCATTTGAATATTAAGACAGTCTCTGCGCGTCTTCGACTTCACGAAATTCTTCATATTGTGCCGTGTGATGATTATGTTAACTTCAACCCATTGCGCTCTTACTCAGAAAGGTTTTTATGGCAGTTGTTTTGATCATTCAAACAGGAAAACACAAAGGACGTAAAATCCTGTTTCCACCAGACGGAACACTCTTGATTGGACGTGATGCCGAGTGTCATCTCAGGCTCGCTTCCACAGATGTCAGTCGCAGACATTGCGAATTGTCGAACACAGAAAACGGTGTCGTCGTTAAAGATCTTGGCAGCCGAAACGGAACTTTCATCGACGGCTTTTTAATCTCTGAGACTGCAGCACTCAATCCGGGGAGCATCCTTAAAGTTGGAAACATAGAGTTTGCGCTACCCGGCAAACGCCCTGAACCCTCAGGACAGAAACCCAAAAGCGTGGATGACACGAGTGACGACGACATCGCTGCCTGGTTGACAGACGAAGGAGAAACAGAAGATCCAAGTGATGAAGAATCAACCATTATCCGTGGCTCGGTCGCAGAGATTGCTGCGGAAGAGGAACAAGTCAACCAGAAAGACTACACTCGGCATCCTCAAGCACAAGAAGCCGCCGATATTATTCGCAACCATTGGCAAGCAAAAGAACAGCATTGAGGCTCGATCACTGACACCTGATATTTTCAAGCCGCAGTGTTACAATCAACGCATTGAACAGAGACCTACCTTTCTACGGAAGAAGCTCCTTTGCGGATCATTGCTGGACAATATCGACGTCGAAAACTGCTCGCCAACATAGGCATGACAACTCGCCCGATCACTGATCGCGCCAAAGAAAAGTTGTTTGAAAATCTGGGAGGCGAGTTGAATGGCGAAAAGGTGGCCGACATCTTCAGCGGAACCGGTTCTCTCGGCCTCGAAGCATTGAGTCGAGGTGCCTCCACCGTGGTCTGCATCGAACGGGACAAAAAAGCCTACGATTTGCTACAGGAAAATGTTGCCACTCTGGGAGTCGAAGAACAAGTTCTCTGTTGGCGGGCAGATGTCTTTCGTTGCTCATTCCAACCAAAAGGTGTGGAAGGATACTTGCCTTACGACCTGATTTTCTACGACCCTCCATTCCCGCTCTTAAAAAAGCTGAAACCCAAAACACCCATGTTTCAATCGTTGGAAAGACTCGCCCGAGAGAAAAATACGTCCACAGACGTGAAACTGATTTTCCGAGTCCCCTCGTACTGCGAATACCAGATGCCCGATCAATGGACGCTCGATTGGAAATTGCCTCTTTCTTCGATGGAAATGCACATTTATCGCAAATCAGGCGATCAATCAGACGAAGAGACACCCTCCGAAGATCCCACCTCGCAGACAGGATAATCCGATGTCCCGAAACGACTTTCCCACCACATTTCTCCTCGTTGGCATAACGTGTGTTGTCTCTTCAACAACCCTCTCCGCTCAGGATCCTGCCTCCGAGATCGAAACAAAAATTCTCTCATCAGCACCCGTTCCTTCACCCACACCTGACGGAGAAAATTGGACCCATTTTCTTGGCCCAAAAAGAACAGGGCATTCTTCAGAAACCGGACTCCTTGTGGAATGGCCAAAACAAGGGCCTCCCGTCCTCTGGAGAAAAGAGGTCGGTACGGGATACAGCGCACCATCAATCCGCGGGAATCGCCTGGTGATTCATCATCGCCCCGGTAACCGGGAGATCATCGAATGCTGCCGAGCAGACACTGGGGAGTCATTATGGCAAACCAGTTATCCCACCAGTTATTCCGATCCGTACGGCTATAACAACGGACCACGTTGCTCACCCATTCTGACCGACCAACACTGCTACACTTTCGGCGCAGAAGGCAAGCTTGTCTGCACAGAACTCGAAACCGGAAAACTGGTATGGATTCGGGATGTCCAAAAAGATTTTAACATGCCGGACTCGTTTTTTGGTGTCAGTTGTACGCCAATTTTGGAAGGAGATCTGCTGATTACTTTGGTTGGCGGGCAACCCAATTCAGGGGTCGTGGCGTTTGATTCCAAAACCGGAAAAACTGTCTGGCAAGCCGTCGGAAAAGAGACCTGGGATCAAGCAAAAACCGGTTGGAAGAGCGATCCTGTTTACGAATGGACGGGCGAGGAAATGGTTGTCAGTTATTCTTCGCCGATAGTTGCCACTATTCACGGAAAAAAACATCTCCTCTGTCTGGTCCGCCAAGGCTTGGTTTCACTCGACCCCAAGACCGGCAAAGAAAACTTTCATTACTGGTTCCGTTCGAGAACACACGATTCGGTCAACGCTGCAAGACCGGTTGTTGTCGGCGACGAAATTCTGCTCACAGCCGCTTATCGAGTCGGTGCCGCGTTGCTTAAAGTTGGCGCAGATGGAACCAGTTTTACAGAAGTCTGGAGAGATCCCGAAAACCTGATGGCTCACTGGTCGACTCCCATTTATCACAAGGGATTCGTTTACGGTTTCTCGGGGCGACATGAAAATCAGGGAGAGCTACGCTGCCTGGATTGGAAGACCGGAAAAGTGGTCTGGCAAACGAACGGATTGATCATTGATCCAGCCACCATCAAACAAGATCCGACCTCCGGTAAGCTGATCGACAAAACGACCAATGAACCAATTCCCTGGCCGCTGTTTGGTCGAGGCTCAAAAATTCAATTTGATGGATATTTTTTAATTTTGGGAGAGCGGGGTACTCTCGCACTCGCCAAAGTGAACACGCAAAGTTACCAGGAGATTGCCCGGACAAGCTTCGATAAGATCGGCTATCCCGCTTGGGCGGCTCCGGTCCTATCGCGAAAACGTGTTTATTTGCGCGATGAAGATCAGTTGATTTGTCTCGATTTTGCCCCTACAAAAACCGACGATAAATAACTCCTCTGGATTAGGTATCCTGAGATGTTACAATGGGTTACAGCAAATCACTGTCCACTCTCCATCAATCGCCCGCACGGATGCCGAAACCTTCGCAACTCCATCAGTTTCTGCTGCTCCCGGAAAACCGATCCGCTCATCGTGCGCTGGAAAACATCTCAAAATCGCTCCAGCAAAAACGCGGTAAGCGACTTTTTCTGTACGGGCCAAGTGGTACCGGAAAATCACATCTGATTTCGCAAGCACTCCGGGAATACCGTCAAAACAACCCTAAAATTAAATTCCGACGGGTGACAGCGAGCGAGTTCGCGGCTCAACTGGCCAATGCGTCCGAGGCAGGAAGCGTTCCCGAATTTCGGCAACAATACCGCGATCTCGATCTACTGATCTGTGAAGATCTTCAGGCATTGCAAAAACGGACGGAATCTCAACGTCAACTCGTGTTGTGCCTCGACGAACTCGAAACGAAGGGGGCAGTTGTCATTGTTTGCTCGACAACACTTCCCGGGCGCTGGCAAAATATCAATCGCAAATTGATTGATCGCTGTCGCGCAGCGCTCACGATAGAAGTAGCCCTACCATCGCCTCAAAGTCGCGTTCGCTTGTGCCGACACTTTGCACAGCTAATCCACGAGCCCATGCCAGCCTCGGTCGCGGAGTGTATTGCCCAAACGATTCAAGGATCTCCTCGGGATTTGCACAGTGTCATCGCCCGTCTGGTTGAAGACGCTCACCGCAGGAAGCGCAAATTATCGGACGAATACGTCGGCCAATTTTTGGAAAGCGAGATCGTGACTCCTGAATTGCCGATGAAAAAAATCATTCAGGCCACCGCGAAATACTTCACCTTAAAGGTGGGGGATCTGAAATCTTCCTCTCGTCGTTCCGATATTGTCCACGCGCGCCAAGTGGCGATGTATCTGTTACGCCAAATGACCACACACACGCAGATTGAAATCGCCAAGACCATGGGAAAAGCCGATCACACGTCCGTGGTTCGAGCTTGTCAAAAAGTGGAAGAATTGATGTCGAGCGATTCCCGCGCTCAACAGGAAATTTTGGAGTTGCGGGCGACTCTTTCATCAGGCTGACTGATGTGTAACTCCTGTTGGCAACTGCTATCAAAAAATCTTCTTCTCAACACCACTCAAAAGACCTCGATCTCAAGCGTTGATAACTGACCGAGATATCAATACATATCGGATCTCTCTAATGATGGTATCAACAGCCTTTGCACAAGGAACTCCTTCTTGTGTTATTTGTAAACCCATACTGTCAAACAAGATATAATCTAACTAGAAATGTTATCGTCAAAAAAGCAGCCTCTTTGAAAATACTTCTACTAAAAATATTAAGTAGATAAAAGAAACCTTGGCAATGTCCTTTTCTTTTCAAAATTGGACATCCAAATTGCCATCTCTGATCTCTCAAAAAGAGACTTGGAATCCTACTCCAATAGATCGCTTTCAGCACGGAAATCTGGTAAAATTTTGCTGAACAGAAATCAAAAAAACCGACATGTTTCCAGGACTCAATCGGTACTGTCTTCAATCACACTCTGGTACCGCTTCAAGGATTGATTTTATGAAGTTACATTGCAATCGCCAGTCACTCATTGCCGCCTTTGGAGTGGTCTCTGGAGTTGTTCCGGTTCGTACGACCAAAGATGTTCTCAAGAATGTGAAACTCTCTTTGCAAGATGGCATCGCAACATTGATAGGAACCGATCAAGAAGTTGGGATCCGCTTTGATCTCGAAGGAGTCGAAACCGATTCTGCCGGTGATGTGCTCTTGCCCACACAACGAGTCAGTACGATTCTACGAGAATTCACTGAGGAGACGGTCGAGATTGAAGTCGATCAAAACAAACTCTGGTTGCGTGCCGGCTCCAGTGAATTCCAACTCTCGACCGAAGACCCGGATGAGTTTCCTCCCGTTGCGGGCTTTGAGGATTCCAACTATCTCAAAATCGGCGGCAAAGAACTTCGCGAGATGATCCATCGAACAGAATTTGCAACCGATGTAGAGAGCACTCGGTATGCGTTAGGTGGTGTGTTGTTGGATTACAATGAAAAAGCCAGCACGCTCACTCTGGCAGCGACAGACTCACGTCGGCTGGCAGTCATCAAAAGTGGATGTCAGGCCGAAGGCGATCTCTCGGAAGCCCATAATGCTCCCGTGATTCCCGCGAAAGCGATGAAGCTGATTGAACGCTCACTGACCGATGACGACGAAGAAGTTCTACTGGCGATTCGAGGAAACGATGCGGTTGTTAAAAGTAAGCAAAGCACAATCTACTGTCGATTGGTGGAAGGACGTTTCCCTGATTACAAAAATGTCATCCCTTCAGATCCCAAGATGAACATTGATTTGTTGGTAGGACCATTTCATACGTCGGTTCGTCAGGCTCAAATTGTCACAAATGAAGAAAGTCGTGGTGTCGATTTCACGTTCGGAAATGGACGATTAGTGCTGACCAGTAAAGCAGCCGACATTGGTGAATCAACCATCGAGCTTCCCATCAGTTGCGAAGGAGACGCCCTCACGATCACTTTTGATCCTCGCTATGTGGCGGACTTTTTGAAGGTCCTTTCACCAGAAGATCAAATTCGTCTCGATCTCATCGACGATGAAAATGCAGCCGTGTTTCATGCAGGAGAGAATTACACCTACGTCGTGATGCCTTTGTCGCGGGATCGTTGATTGATGAGATCACCTTACCGTCGTCCGCCAAAACCGTTGTCTGAATCTCTCTCTGAGATTGTGGCGTTTCGCGGTCTGGCAAGAAGGGAAGGAGACAATCAACTCGCAGAAATATGGAGCAGTATTGCCGGCAAACGAATTGCCCAATCGACCCGAGTGATCGGCATCAAACGAGGTGTTCTCAATATTGGAGTGAGAAGTGCTCCGCTGTTAAGCGAGTTGGCGGCATTTCAGAAGACAGAGTTGCTAGAAAGCCTGCAGCAACAACATGCAGATCTGAAAATTCGCGATATCAAGTTTGTCCTGCAAGGACATATTAAGAAACGAAATTGAAACCGATCCCTCGCAATCAATGTGCGAGATGGGAGAGAGACAAGTTGACTGACGAGACCCCAGAGATTCCAGCCGTCAAGAATGACGATTACGATTCCTCAAACATCAAACACCTGAAAGGGATTGAGGGAATTCGGATGCGTCCCGCCATGTACATTGGCGATACAACGGCTCGCGGACTTCATCATCTTGTGTACGAAGTAGCCGATAATTCTATCGACGAATCAGTCAATGGTTTTGCGACGCGAGTTCAAGTGACGCTCCATTCCGATGGTTCCGTTTCTGTCTCCGATGATGGTCGCGGAATTCCGATTGGCCCGATGGCCGATATGGAAAATCGACCCGCTCTGGAAGTGGTTCTTACCGAAATTCACGCCGGGGGTAAATTCGACCGCGACAGTGGATATAAAACCGGAACGGGTGGTTTACACGGTGTTGGTATCACGGCTGTGAACGCGCTCAGTGAAAGTCTGATCGCTGAAGTTCGTCGTGAAGGTCATATCTGGACGATGGAATTTGAAAAGGGCAAGGCGGTCACAGAACTCAAGAAAATGGGCAACAGTGATACCACTGGGACCAAATTAACCTTCAAGCCAGATCGGGAAATCTTCCCCGAAACTCGATTCAACTACGAACCACTCGCCAAGCGTTTGCAGGAGTTAGCGTTTCTGACTCCAGGAATCATTATCGGAATCAAGGATGAGCGATCAGGTGACTCGGATGAATTCCATTACGAGAACGGAATCGTTGAATTCGTCAAATATTTGAATCGTGCTGATACCCCAATTTTCAGTGATGTGATTCACATTGCCGATGAACAGCAGGGCATGCAGGTTGGTGTTGCGTTGCAGTACACAGACGGTTTTTCTGACAACATTCGTGCTTTTGCCAATAACATTTACAACTTGGAAGGTGGAACACACCTTAGTGGTTTCCGTACGGCTCTGACACGAACCATCAATGCTTACGGTAAGAAGGAAGGCATCTTCAAAGATTCTGTTCCCAGTGGTGATGACTTTCGCGAAGGTTTGACGGCCGTCGTGACTGTTCGTATTCCCGATCCCCAATTTGAAGGCCAAACAAAAACAAAACTTGGGAACAGCGATGTCGAAGGACTTGTGAATTCGGTCGTGGGTGAGCACCTGGCGAAATATTTTGAAGAGAATCCTTCTGTCGCCAAAACAATTGCCAACAAAGGATTACGAGCTCTCGAAGCCCGTGAAGCGGCAAAAAAAGCCCGTGAAATGGTTCGCCGTAAGGGAGCACTTACGACGGGCGGTCTGCCTGAAAAATTGCGTGACTGTCGCAGTCGTGAACTCGATATTACCGAACTCTACATGGTCGAAGGGGACTCAGCCGGCGGTACGGCTGACACGGGACGCGACTCCAATATTCAAGCGATCTTGCCGTTGCGAGGGAAAATTCTGAATGTCGAGAAAGCACAACTTGTCAAAGTTCTCGACAACGCAGAGATCAGCAATATCTTCAAAGCGATGGGAATTCCACCAGGAGCTGAGTTGGAAGATATCAGCAAACGTCGCTACGGCAAGTTGATCGTCATGACCGACGCAGATGTCGATGGTAGCCATATCCGTACGTTGTTGCTGACGTTTGTGTTTCGTCACATGCGAAAACTGGTTGAAGAGGGTTGTGTCTATATTGCTCAACCACCGTTGTACAAAGTGATTCAGAAGAAGAAAATTCGCTACGTTCAAACCCACGAACAGATGAATCGTGAGTTGATGGAACTCGGTCTCAACGGAACGACTTTGTTTTGCAAAAATGATGAAACCGTTTTTGATAGCGAGAATCTGAATAAGCTGGTCGATTTGATGAGACGTATTGAAGAACCACTTTCGACGATGGAAAAGCGCGGCATTGAACTCAAATTCATTGCCAAAAATTTCGCCACCGAAGAAGGCTTGTTGCCTCAATTCCGCTTGAACACGGGAACCGGACAACATTGGTTTGCCACCCGCGACGACATGACGAAATTCATGGAAGAAGAGCAGGAACGCTTGGGTGTGACGTTCAAAGTCGCCGACAAACTGAAGAACGAAACACTCGGCGACTCGACTGAAGAAGAAAACGTGGCCTTCATCGAAGAAGAAGAGCTCCACGAAATTAAAGCCATCAATGAAACGCTAAAAAACTTGAAATCATTCGGTTTTGGACTCAAAGACTTAATACCGGTTGGCATCGTGAACGCCGAAATTGTTTATCCATTCGTGCTACAAAATGAGGATGGCAATCAATCACTTCAATCACTCCGAGCTCTTCTCACGACGCTTCGCAAAATGGGTGAACGTGGTTTGAAAGTCACTCGCTTTAAGGGACTGGGCGAGATGGATTCCGACGAGCTTTGGGATACCGCCATGGACCCCGATAAACGAGTCCTGTTGCAAGTGACTATGGAAGACTCAGCCGCTGCCGATGAAATCTTCCGCGTGTTGATGGGCGATCAAGTTGAACCACGCCGACAATTCATCGAAAAACATGCCCTCGATGTGAACGACTTGGATGTGTGATTGATGGGTGGACATCGATCGCTCCCAAAACCGACCGTCTCAAAGGCGATTCGTCATCTGAAAAAGAGGGATTCCGTCATGAAACGGTTGATCACGGCGGTCGGTCCCTGCGAACTCAAGATGGAAAAAGATCGTTTTCGGACGTTGGTTCGTTCGATAATCGGTCAACAAATCTCGACGGCAGCTGCCAAGTCGGTCATGGCGAAACTGGAAGACCGACTCCCCGGTGATCGACTCACTCCCGATGCGTTTCATCAAATTTCATTTGAAGAAGTAAAGTCTTCAGGGCTCTCCCGACAGAAGACCGAATACTTGCTCGACCTCGCGACGCACGTTCTTGACGAGAGGTTGCCGCTGGCAAAGATTGGTCGTTTCACCGACGAACGAGTGATCGAAATGCTGACTGATATTCGGGGTATCGGTATCTGGACGGCTCAAATGTTCTTGATGTTTTCCCTCGGCCGATTAGATATTTTTGCTCCCGATGACCTCGGTTTACGAGCCGCCATTGGGAATCTGTACGACTACGAAGAACGACCGGGGAAGAAAGAATGTGTGGCTGTCGCCCAGCAATGGGCTCCCTATCGCACCATTGCCAGTTGGTACTTGTGGCGGAGTTTCGAGCCACATATCAAAGAGGAGTGGAACGATGATTGATTGTTCGATTTCCCGTTAAAAACCGGTGAACATTCCTTAAATCACCCGTGTCAGAGTCATTACGCAATTGTCGCGATCTGTCGATTGGCGTAACATGATAGATGAGGAGACGTCATACGGCGGGTCTTCAGAAACTCCAAAACAAAGTGAAAGAAGACACTCTTTGGGAAATCCAAAACGCGAAGAACTTAAAGTCGAGGCCAAACGCGGCGTGATTGCCTGTGTCTTGCCGACAGATTCATCACTCACTCTGGAAAATGCGCTCGATGAAATTCGTGGTATCTCTGAAACCGCAGGAGTCGAAGTCGTTGGAGAATTGGTCCAACGGCGTGCAAAACCACAACCGGCGACATGTCTGGGGAGTGGGAAAGTTGAAGAGTTAAAACAGTTGGTCAAAGCGACGGATGCTGAGATCGTCGTCTTCGACAACAATCTGACTCCCGCCCAAGGTCGAAATCTCGAAGAAGAGTTAGAGACGATTATTGTTGACCGCAGCGAGGTGATTCTCGACATCTTCGCCACGCACGCGCGTACTTACGAATCGAAATTACAGGTCGAGCTGGCACAGCTTCTTTACTTCCGCACCCGACTGAAACGATTGTGGACTCACTTGGAACGTATTCAAGGGGGTATTGGCACAGGACGTGGTCCGGGGGAAAAACAAATCGAGACCGACCGTCGTTTGATCGACATCCGAGTTGCCGAGCTGCGCAAGAAACTTTCCACCATCGAAAAACGCCGCGAGCGCACCGTCAATCTCCGTCGCAATCACACCACCGTCTCCTTGGTGGGTTACACCAACGCGGGCAAAAGTACGTTAATGCGACGATTAACTGAGTCAGATGTTTTGGTGGCTGACCAATTGTTTGCCACTCTCGAAACCCGGACACGCAAATGGCATCTTCCCGGTTGGGGTGATGTGTTGCTGAGTGACACGGTTGGTTTCGTTCGCGATTTGCCCCACCATTTGGTGGCGTCCTTCCGTTCGACGTTGGAAGAAGCACGACACGCCGACCTGTTATTGCATGTGGTCGATGCCAGTCATCCCGAAGCCCGACAACAGGTCGAAACGGTGTACGAAGTCCTCGGCGACATCGGCATTGAAACATCAAACGTACTCTTGGTGCTTAATAAAATTGATCGTGTGGAAGACCGCACCTGGATTGATGTGTTACGCGCCAAACACGAAGACTGCGTTTCCATCAGTGCGGCGAGTGGTGAAGGGATTGATCGCCTCGTCGAAGCCGTCCTGACGCGATTGGGCGACTCCATTGTCGAGGCGGAAGTGGAGATTTCCGCAGGAAATGGCAAGATTATTTCATGGCTCAATGATCACGCGGAGATTTCCAACACAGAATATGTCGATTCCCGTGTAAAATATCGTTGCCGCTTCCCGTCGAAGTTTCTGTCTCACTTGGAACAACACGACTCTGAAATCACGATTTTCAATTCGGAAAACAACACCGGCCACAACCACCCGGATCACATTCCACCCGAGATTCCCGAAAGCGTGATTTCATCGAATGGGTGATCAGCGAGAGCGTGAAGCCGTAATCGTCAACAAAGTTCCGTAGGCTGGGACAAGTCCCAGCAAGTATGGGAGTGCTTACAAATGCTGGGTTGTGGTTTGTTATGCATTCCTTTTTCAATATCAGTATGCCGTCGTGAGTCGGCGAGGTGGTAGAAGATTCGCTCTAGGAATGCAGGCGACCGATCCTACTTACAGTGTTAAAATGAATATTGCGTTGTGTTCCGTTCGACAGCGAGAACAGACTCACACCAACTGCTGAGCAAAGTGGAAATTACCCATGAACCCTCAATCCGTTTTCGATTTGAGTCCTTCCGAGAAGCTGCAACTTATGGAAGATTTATGGGATGACCTCGCTGCGAATCCTGAAAATGTACCGGTTCACGATTGGCAATTGAAAGAGCTTGAGAGCAGAAAAGCAAAGCTGAAAAACGATCCCTCGTCCGGGTTGTCTTGGGAGGATGTCAAAAAACAGATTCGGAACGACGATGACCAATAGGCTGGAGATCGCCCCTGAGGTGAAACAGGATCTCCAAGAAGCCTATCCTTGGTATGAAGTGCAGCAAGTGGGGCTGGGTGATGAATTTTTGGACTGCGTTGATCGCAGTGTGAATTCCATTTTGAGTTCACCGGAACCTTACGCTTTGGTGCATCAGGGATATCGACGTGCATTGGTCAACCGATTTCCTTACGCAATATTCTATGAGAAAATCAAGAAAGTGATCACGGTTTATTGTGTCTTTCATACCGCTCGAAATCCCGAGAAGTGGAAACAACGGCTTTCCTGACCAGTTGATTTTGACAATATAACACCCAATAGAATCATCACGAAACAATGGACTTGCTGGACCGATTTCTCGCGCACGATGCCTGGACGACGCGCCAGTTGCTCGATATCTGTAGAGAACTTCCTGACGAGACGCTTGATGAAGAGTTTGATATTGGTCACAGGACATTACGGAAGACGTTTGACCATATCATCGGAAACATGGAAATATGGTCGGCGTTAATGGCCAACGAAAGTGTTGAAACCGGGAATGATCAAACATTGTCGGGGATGCGTGAGAGGCTGACGATTGCCGAGAGTCGATTGAAAACGGTCGCTCACAATGTTGCCGATTCCCAGGGATGGGATGAAGAATGGACCGACCATCTTGATGATCCGCCGCGACAAAAAACATACGGCACTGCCATCGCACATGTCGTCACACACAGCATGCATCACCGCGCTCAAATTCTCTATATGCTACGAAAATGCGGTGTTCCATCGATCCCCGAAGGGGACGTCTTCAGTTGGGAATCTGCGGTGATGAGCTAGGAGTTGGTTTACGAGTTAACTCGTCCAACATCTTTTGCAACGGCTCGACCTGATGTCGCGAACGTAATAACCGCAGCGGTATTCTCGCTCCCCAGCAATGGAAGAATGGTGTGATTCGGCAGAGTCGTAAAAACAAGCTGCCCAGTTTGGTCTTTAATAAATTGCCCGTTCGTTTCAGTTTTCTCCGGGTTTCTGGAGATGATACTTTGCCAAAAGCCACTGGTAACCACATGAAGGTTCCTGCCAACAATTCGAAGCCCGCAGGTTTGTAGAGGTTCCGGTGATCACCGGCATACTTCAGATTGGAGCGTAAGTGTGTCGGGAAGAGATCGTTCACCAGAAAAAACGGGGCATTGATAATTAACAAACCATCCGGCTTCAGCCAGGTTTCAAACTCGGCAACTTGAGCGGGGGGATCAGGTAAATGTTCCAGCACGTCACAGCAGACGATGACGTCGAACTCTTCAGATTGAAATAGTGATTGATCCGGCTGAATGGTCACGTCCACGTTGTTCAATCGTGCGACTTCCCGAGCAATCTTAATCGCCGGTTGGGAAACTTCCTGATAAGTGACATCGTGACCAAAGCCCGCCAGGAATGCGCTTTCAAAGCCAAGCCCATCTCCATAGCAGAGGATCTTTAATTTTTGATCTGAATATTTCTGAATGATGTTGGCAAGCCATTTCCGAATTTCGAGTTTCAGTGGATGACGATTCCAAACGAATGTCTCGAACAAAAACGAGTTTGTCTCTTGATAGAACGTCAGCAGCTCGGGGGTCCACTCATTTTGAGGAGCGTTCGATTCTCGAAACTCTTGGGGAACATTGGCAGGAAAATCCTGTTCTTCCAAAAGCAGACACTCGAGAACATCTTTCCGGGATTGCTGAGTAATGTTTTGAATCAGATCGACAATTACCTCGTTGGAATCCAACGGCGATAGAGTCTCAGCGCGTGGCAGGGTTGGAGATGACATTGATTCACTTTCATAGGGGACTTCCAGGAGTCTACCATTATGGATGAATACCTCTTGTATAGATACACCCTGGAATAGAGAACCCGAGGAGTTTATGACTCGGGTGTCCCGCTTCGTGATCCACCTTCGCGCCGTTCTCGCAAGTCGTCCAGTCGTTTTTTGAACTCGGCTTCCGTGCCGCGGTCAACCGGTTCGTAATACGTTTTTTCGACACCCAGGTAATCTTGATCGACCCAACCCTCTTCGCTGTTGTGGGCGTATTGATAACCTTCGCCGTGCCCCATGCGTTTGGAGCCTGCATAATGTCCGTCGCGTAAATGCATGGGAACGGGGATGACTGAGTGTGTTCGCACATCTTCCAATGCCGAATCGACCGCTTTGATGCTGGCGTTCGATTTGGGAGCCATCGCGACATAAAGCGCGGCCTGCATCAGAATGATCCGACACTCGGGGCGTCCCACAAACTCGGTCGCTTGAGCGGCGGCATTCGCGATGACCAGCGCATTGGGGTCGGCGTTGCCGATATCTTCCGACGCGGCAATCACGATCCGTCGGGCCAGAAAACGGGGATCTTCTCCCGCTTCCCACATCCGGGCGAGCCAATACGCGGTGGCATCAGGGTCGCTGCCGCGCATCGACTTGATTAAAGCGCTCGCCGCGTCGTAATGATCATCGCCGTTAGCATCGTAGCGGACGGCCTTCTTCTGAATCGATTCCTGGGCGATCTCCAACGTGATCTGCTTCGCTCCCAAGGGTAACGACAAAGCGGCAATCTCTAACGCCATCAACGCACGCCGAGCATCTCCATCACACACATCGGCCAAGAACGCAATCGCGTCGTCGTCGATACTCAGCTTACGCTTGCCGAGCCCTCGTTCGGTGTCCGCGAGTGCTCGTCGCATCAACATCAGCAGATCATCTTGCGTGAGTGGCTGGAACTCGAAGACCTGCGACCGACTGATGAGTGCCGAGACGAGTGCGAAAAACGGATTCGAGGTGGTCGCGCCGATCAAGCTGACGATGCCGGCTTCCACGTCGGGTAATAACACATCCTGTTGCAACTTGTTGAAGTGATGTAACTCGTCGATGAATAACAGCGTTCGTACGCCGCGGGTCGCCAAACGTGTGCGGGCTTCTTCCAACACTTCCCGCAGTTCCTTGACGCCGCAGGCGGCTGCGTTCAAAGAGACAAACGTCCGTTCCGTCTTGGTGGCGACGATCTCGGCAAGAGTCGTCTTTCCGGTTCCCGGAGGTCCATAAAAGACAGCCGACGACAAGCGGTCGGCATCAAGAATTCGCCGCAGCAATTTTCCTTCGCCGAGGAAATGGAGTTGTCCGGTGAACTCGTCCAGTGTGCGCGGTCTCATCCTGGCCGCCAACGGCTTGGCAGAATCGACTTCTTGTTGTTCGAGATCGCGGAAGAGGGACATGCGAGGTTTAGGGGTTAGAAGTTAGTTATTAGGAGTTAGAAAGGGTGGCTGGTGGACGGAGAGTAGCGACGCCCCCAGACATTCCAACAAACCATAAAACGACTATCGGTAAATAGCCTAAGCGGAAGGTGGGTCACAACTCAAGCAGGTGAGGTCTCAGCCAGCGGGGATTCCGAAGAGTCGAGCTTCTCCAACGCCGGTTCGACATCCTCGCGTTGTTTATCGGGGAGGTGTGTTGTGAGAAGATTATCAATGTCTTCTCGTTGTGATTCCTGCACCGGAAAGATGACAACAGGTGACTTCGTGGACCAGCGATCGACAATGAGAAGCAACGCCGAACGATCTTGAAACCAGCGGTATTCGGGGATCTTCGACCAAGGGACAAAGCTGCCTCGGTCGAACAGTCCCGGCGTTCCGAGAGCAGTTTGTTCGGAGCGAAACGAATAAAGAAACATAACAGCAAAGAAGAGTAGTAAAAGACAGTTGTGTACGATTTCAGCAGGGTTTTCCAAATCATTGATAGCAAAAATGAAGAATGCAAGAAACAAAACCGAACCGAGGGGAATCACAAGAAGCTTAAATGTCGGCGAGGATTTTTCAAGTTCAGAAATCCAACGGTCAGCACCATCTCCAAACACAATGATTCCATTCTGGAAACGACGTCGATTCAAAAAATTCTTTGTTGTCTGAAACCCGAATGAAGCAATGAAAAATAGAAAAATCATCGAGAAACCAGACATTGGGCTAAGGTCAGTTTTCTCATTCCAGACTTCCGTAAAGCGAAGTAATCCAAAGAAGGCGGATATTAGAAAAACGAAGCCCAAATCAGCGAAGACGCTGAGTCTTTTCCAAGAGGAAGAAACAAAGTGTGGGCACAAAGGTTTTAAACGCGTAGAATTCAGATCCGGGCGTTGAATAAGAAACTCTGTGGCCAGCCCGTGCTGTGAGATATCGAGAGTTGTCAACCGTCTCTTGATACTGAAGCCGAGAACCAGCAAGAGGACTGTTTCATAGATGAGGAAGAAGGCCAGGTCGTTAGATTCCATGAATGGTCTCTCAAAGAAATACTGTCCCGATGATCATACCTGGAGTGGGGTGCGAAAAGCAAAAAACAAAGCACCAAAGACAAACCCGCGCAGCAAAAAACCTTCACCAGTCGTTGGGGGTATGGTTTGAAACCCGTAAGTTCCAGGTGGGGATCTCGGTCCCGGGTTGTGTGAGCCGGGCGAACCCGGATGTACACGCAGCCGAGAATGGCCTCGAACCCCTATTATAATACTTGTAGGGTCAACGCATATGGCCCAAGCGAAGCTTGGTGAAGGCTTAGAAGTTCCGAAGAACCTCTACCCTTATTTTAGGGAACCAGTCAAGAACGTACAAGAGGGGGATTTCCCGAGTCACTGGAAATCTCTTTGAAATCGCAGTCAAAAGCCCGTTTTCACTCAAAAGTCGAGAAAGCCTTTTTCGCGAAGTTCGGTCAAATTATCGGGCGTGCTAACCATCACTCTTTCAGCCGCGTAACGCATTAACGCCATCCACTCAAGAGATTCGGGAGCCGTCAGAATGGCGATCCCTTCTTCTCCATCGTTATCAAAACGCTGATTAAGTTTATCAACGATTTCTTCTGAGCTATCGCTGACCAGTTCAGAAGAACGGCTGGTGTTGTCGATTTTCAAATTGGAGAATGCCGCCGAGCGAGAGAGCAGAAATCGGAGCATACCCTCGCCATCTTCTTCTTGATCGGAGAAGAAGTTACTGAACTCGGGAGACGCATTTCCCGGCGTGATAATCTGCGGTCGCGAGATGCGAATTTCACCCTGCTTGACCGTCACCATCTCACCCGGAGTTTCTGGGCTGAGAATGAGGTAATACGGCAACTCGGTATCGCCGAACGTGAATAACGTATAGCGAGAAGTCCGTTCGATTTGCACGGAACTCCACAGCCGATAGAGATGCCCTTCGTAATCGCCGAAATCCATAAATGATCCAAAAATGTAAAGAGAATACGCAACCTCAGTTGAAACGATGCTCGTGGAAAACACAAGAAGAACGCGAATGTGACGGTCGAGTGAGTCGAAACCGGCTCAAATCTGAAATATTTACAACAGAATCGGACCTACTCCAAGCCGTCATTTCTGGCCGAATGACTTTTTTTCAAATTGTATTCTACACTGAAATTACAGGGGTCAAATGCATCTGTGTCGATGAAAACCGACCCCCCTTATCGGCATTCTCGTCTCTCCCTCTTGACCCAAAAATTGCATTTCCATACATCATGACCCGTCGCAACAAGGCGACCGGCAAGGTTGTCGGAATCATCGCCTGAGTGATGACTCTCTCCAATCCAGTTTTTATTCGCGACCCGCCAATTCACAGTTAAGAGGAACGAGAGATTATGTCCTTCAAATCAATGACACGGGCTTCTGTTCTGACGGCACTGTTCGGTGCTGTTGCCGTCGCCCCGGCTTCTGCCCAGTTCTATGATCCTTGCAATGTTTGTCAGCCGGTTCAACCGGTTGCTCAGTCTTGCTACCAGACAGTCCCCGTGACTCAGTACGTTCCCGAAAAACGGACCGTGATGAAACCGGTGACAGAATACAAAAACGTGGAACAAAAAGTGACGGTCTACAAACCAGTCACCGAACAACGGACTGCCGAAGTCCCACAGGTCAGTTACCAAAATGTGACCGAGTGCCGTCAGGTCTCTCGCGACATGGGTGGCTGGCAAACTGCCTACCAACCGGTCAACAAAGTGGCTCCCTGTCAGTACGACAGCCGACCAAATTTCGCGGGCTGGTTCAATCGAACGGCTTACAGCTTTCGATCATCGTTCACTCCCAACTATCGTACTGTTCGCAGTTATCAACCGAACATTGTAACCACTTCAGTTCCGACCACTCGTCAAGTGGCTGTTCGCAGCACGCGAAAAGTGACTTACAACGTGACCAAAATGGTGCCGGAAACTCGCACTCAAACTGTGAGAGTCCCCACCACACGCATGGTGGCAGTCGAAGAGACCGTCAATGTGCCACGTACTGTTTATCGAACTGTTCCGACCGGAACAGCGATCACTTACGGATACGGCGGATACAATTCTTATTACGCTCCGCAAACCGTCTTGGCTCCCACTGCTGATCCGATTTCGGGAACACGCAGTGCGGACAGTTCAGCCAACAAGTTTGAGCGAGACAAAAAGGAAGAATCCAACCCCATCAAAAAGTCATCGAACACCAGCGAACCCAAATCATTTGATCCGTTCCCTCCTGATGCTCAGGTGGAACGCGAAGTGGACACACAAGTCTCTTCGACTGGTGGCTGGCGTCCCACGGGTTCTGTCATCGCGGCAAAACCCGTCGGACCAAAACTGGTTGCTCCCACCGTGGCGAGCAACAAATAAACGAAACACTTTGAAGCTTTCCTAACCCTTCTGGGCGTCTCCAACCCACCCACTCCTCGGAGCAGGCCCAAACCAAGTTCCTTTCCTACCCCTGTATCGTCTCAGATACAACAGCGAAACCCTTCGCGGCACCGGTATCATGCCGGTGCCCACTTTTCCTTTTCCTGGAAGAGCGGTTTCACCCGACTGCCCACGGCATGGACGCCAGGGCGGTAGACATTTTGAATCCATCAAACGTCGACCGGAACTCTCCGACTCGGCGTTTTTTCGTTCCAACATCCCCCCATTTCCATCGACCACGAAAAGAGGAACTCTGTTTCCAGAGTTCCTCTTAGACAAGGCAGGGCTCAGCGACAAGCTGACTTCAATG